>Ga0081539_10000110_pt1 | contig 190555 bp, 146 predicted proteins | sample TabmetS4T2R2_FD_71023 | JGI IMG/M metagenome (GOLD analysis project Ga0081539, IMG submission 71023) | Tabebuia heterophylla rhizosphere microbial communities from the University of Puerto Rico - S4T2R2 | ecosystem: Host-associated > Plants > Roots > Rhizosphere ... | reverse complement strand
CGCCGGTGGCCGGAGTCGGAAGTGGCAGAACGGGAGCGAGAAGGTAAGTGCCAGACGTAGCGAGCAAATGGCAGTTCTATATACTTTACTTGTCGCCGGTTAAACACAGACCTGAACAGTTACGATAATCCCGCCGTGTCCGATAATAGATGTTATGTAGGCTCTACATTCCAGCTTACGGATAACCCGGTTAGCAGAGGGCTGACAGCCGTCGGTAGTCGCTTCAGGGATGATACGCAAAAGTATTATGCCGTCTCAGGTCGGATTTACGCGCTGACAGGGCTGATTGGGACAAAGACGCTGGAACGGTGGTTATTGTGACGGCTCTACTTCTTGTGCAAAGTCGTAGATTTACTTTGCGCCCAACATTTCCCAAGCCCAACTTGACAGTAAGGTTAACGGCTGCTACAGTACGCGGTCTTTTGGCTGCGCGTAGCCGACAACGATTATCCAATTAGAGCATAGGAGCACCTGAGTTTTGAGCCATCCCGGAAGCTACCTCTTTACCTCCGAGTCCGTCACCGAAGGACATCCGGATAAAATCGCCGACCAAATCTCCGACGCCGTTTTAGACGAAGTACTTAGACAAGACGAGACCGGGCGCGTGGCCTGCGAGACCCTGGTCACCACGGGGCTAGTGGTCATTGCCGGCGAAATAACCACCGCCGCCCACATAGACTTCTCGCAAGTGGCACGTGAAACTGTTCGAGAGATAGGTTATACCAGGGCGAAATATGGTTTTGATTGCGACACTTGCAGCGTCCTGACGGCAATTGATCGCCAGTCCCCGGACATCGCGATGGGTGTGGACACGGGCGGTGCCGGCGACCAGGGCTTGATGTTCGGCTTCGCCTGCAACGAGACGCCCGAACTGATGCCCCTACCGATCCAGTTGGCTCACCAACTCGCACAGCGCCTGGCGGAGGTGCGGCGAAATAACACCCTCCCTTTCCTCAGACCGGATGGCAAATCGCAGGTGACCGTGGAATACAGGGATGGCCGCCCTTATAGAGTTGACGCGGTTGTCGTCTCCACACAGCACGACGCACAGGTTGACAACCAGACGCTGCGCGAAGAGGTCACCAAGCACGTCATACAGCAGACGATCTCGCCGGAACTGCTCGACCAGCAGACAAAGCTGCACATCAACCCCACCGGGCGCTTCGTCACGGGCGGCCCGCAGGGCGACGCGGGTCTCACCGGGCGCAAGATAATCGTTGACACCTACGGTGGTTATGCGCCGCACGGCGGGGGCGCATTCTCCGGCAAAGACCCGACTAAGGTTGACCGCTCCGCCGCGTACATGGCCCGTTACATCGCCAAAAACATCGTGGGCGCAGGTCTGGCTGATCGCTGCCTGGTTCAGCTCGCATACGCCATAGGGGTAGCTGACCCCGTCTCGGTGCTGGTGGAGACGAACGGCACCGGGCGGGTCGGAGAGGAACGCCTGGCAGCGCTCATACGCGAGCATTTCGACCTCACCCCGCAAGGTATTATCCGAGACCTGCGTCTGCGCCAGCCAATCTACAGAAAAACCGCGGCTTACGGCCACTTCGGCCGGGCCAAGGAAGGTTTCACCTGGGAGAATACGGATAAGGCTGACGCCCTGCGGGCCGCCACCAATGTCTAGCACGGCTCGCGTAGTAACTTAAACTAAACTCTGAAGTCGCCCGCCCCATACGAAAGGAATACAGCAGATGAGTGCGACCAGCACCGTTAGCTTCGACGTTAAAGATCTGAACCTCGCCGCAGACGGTAAGCGGCGGATCGAGTGGGCCGAGCGTGAGATGCCCGTGCTCCGTCTGATCAGAGAACGCTTCGCCGCCGAACAACCCTTGCGCGGCGTCCGCCTCGCTGCCTGCGCGCACGTGACGACGGAGACGGCTAACCTAGTGCGCACGCTACAAGCCGGCGGCGCTGAGGCGGTGCTCATCGCCTCCAACCCCCTCTCGACCCAGGATGATGTCGCGGCGTCCCTGGTGGCGGACTATTCCGTCCCAGTCTATGCGATAAAGGGCGAGACCACCGAGACGTACAACCGGCACGTGCGGACGGCGCTGGACTTCCATCCCGAACTGATCATAGACGACGGCTCGGACGTGGTGGCGACGCTGATTAAGGAGCGCCGTGAGCAGGTAGGTGAAGTCATCGGGACGACCGAGGAGACGACCACCGGCATCGTCCGGCTGCGCGCGATGGAGAGCGCGGGCGTGCTGACCTTCCCTGCCATGGCGGTGAACAACGCCCAGACAAAACACTTTTTCGATAACCGCTACGGGACGGGGCAGTCCACAATTGATGGCATCGTGCGCGCGACCAACATACTCCTGGCCGGGCGCACGTTCGTCGTCGTCGGCTACGGCTGGTGTGGTAAGGGCGTCGCCATGCGCGCCCGCGGACTGGGCGCGAACGTCGTGGTTACCGAGATAAACCCGATCAAGGCGGTGGAAGCGGTCATGGACGGCTTCCGCGTTATGCCCATAGCCGAGGCGGCCGCGCTGGGCGACATTTTCGTGACGGTGACGGGCAACCGGCACGTGATAGACGGCGCGCACTTCGGACTGATGAAGGACGGCGCTATCGTCTGCAACAGCGGTCACTTCGATCTGGAACTCAACCTGGAAGCTCTGCGCGAACTATCCGCGCCTGCGGCACTGTTGCGCCCGTTCGTCGAGGAATACAAGCTCAAAGCCTCCGGGCGACGCATCATCGTGCTGGGCGAAGGGCGTCTGATCAACCTGGCGGCGGCGGAAGGGCATCCTGCCAGCGTGATGGACATGAGTTTCGCGAATCAGGCGCTGTCTGTTGAGTATCTGGTCAAGCGGCGCGGGCAGCTAAACCCCGGCGTGCACATGTTACCGGAAGAGGTGGACACGGAGATCGCTGGGCTGAAACTGCGCTCCCTGGGGCTTAGTATAGATGCATTAACGCCCGAGCAGATCGAGTACATGACTAGCTGGGAGACCGGCACCTAGAGGGCGGCAAATAGCCGGACGGTAAAATATCTAGGTGCGGGCCCTGGAGAGCAGGTACGCGCCGACGGCAATGAAGACGAGCAGAGGGGCCCACGCCGCCACCTCCGCCGGTAAGAGCCGATATTGACCGAGTTGTTGACTGCCGCTCACACTGCCCCAGAACGCCAACCCCACTCCGACGGCCAGACTCAGGGCGGCGAGGGCCGTGCGCCGGCCGAAGCTGAGCGCGAGCGGCAACCCGAGCAGGGCCATGACGAGCGGCGCAAACGGGTCGGCCCGCCGCCGCGCCAGCGCGATCTCGTAGGCCCGCAATTCCACCCCCTGCTGCGCCTTAAGCGTTTTTATGTAACGGCTTAAATCCGCCGTGTTAAGCTCTGAGGGCTTATTAAGCACAGGCTTAAACGCTTGGGCCGAGACCGGCTCGGTCAAGGTGGCTGCCTGCGCGGGGCGGAGGCCGGCCGCCGTCTGTCCTGACAGTTCCACGATTTGTGCCTGTTCGATGCGCACCGCGCCGTCAACCGCATCCCAAGCCCCTTGCGCGCCCGACACGATCCGCCGGATGTGTACGCCCGCCTCGTCGAACTCAAAGACCGTCGGCTCGACAAGCGTACCCGTGCCATTATCATAGAGGTAGGTGTAGATACGGCGCGACTCTGGCAGGGCGAGCCACTGCCGGCCGGTCTCGGTCGTAGCTTGCGACGCCGCATTGCGTATCTGCGCGCGCAAAGCCTCCTGCTTACGGTTCGCCTGCGGCAGGACATGTGTCTGTGTCAGCCACAGGCCGCCGCCCACCGCGGCGGCGAATATCACGCCCGGCAGGGCCAACCGATAGACGCTCTGCCCGGCCGCCCACCAGGCCACAGCCTCGTTGCGGCGTGCCAACAGGGCGTAAGTAATTATTACCGCCAGTAGCATGGCAATGGGGGCAATACTCGTCCCCGCCAACGGGATTAGGAAGAAGAGGTAGCGCAGCAGGAGCCAGAATTTCGCCCCCGTGCTGCTCAGATAGCGCAGCAACTCGAAGAGCGTGAAGATCAGAAAAATGCTGACGAGCGCCCCGAGCGCGCCGCCGAAGCTGAGCGCCAGCGCCCGCAGAATACTACGATCGAGCAGCCCCAGCAGGGCAAACCGCCCCGCCCTGCGCCGCACCTCCTGGCGGCCGTTGGGGGGCCGCAGACGGTCTGCGCGCCAACCACGCCACCACCCTCTGCCGAATCCACGCCCGCCCATTAGCAGTAGCACGCTCCCGCACAGTAGAGCCAGAGCGGTGGGCAGCCAGGCCCCGACTGCGGGGGGCACGCTGCCTGAGCGTCCGAGCTGATCGCCGGCCAGGACACACAGGTAATAGACGATCATGGCGGCGAGCGAGAGCAGCACGCCCAGTCCGCGCCCCCCGCGCCTGACACGGACGCCCAGGCCGGCCCCCAGCAGCGCCAGCGCCAACGGCGCGCAACACAGGGACAGCCGCTTATGTAACGCCTGCAAGGACGCGCGCCGGGCAGCCCCCTGCGAGTTGCGGATGTGGGCCCGCAGCTCGCCCCAGCCCATCTCATCTAACTCGCGCGGGGCTGCCTGTAGCTTGGCGATGAGGGCGTCTCGCCCCGTGTTCAGCCGCACACGCAGTTGTTCAGACCGCTCGGTTACAATCTGCCTCGCCCCCGCGCCGGTCTGCGCATCAGCCGCCGAGATCGTGGTTACCATGGCGTCGCCCAGGACAAGCTCTGACTGCTCGCCGGACGTGTCTATGCGCCCCGTCCGGGCGGTGACGATGCGTGTGGGCTGCCCCGCCTCCTGCCAGTGTATAAAGACGCGCCCCCACTGCCCGTGCGCTATGTCGCCCTCGCGCACGTAGATAATCTTACCCGGCAGTTCCGTGTTGAAGGCGTTCGGCTCGACCGGCGACTCAAGCTTGAACAGGGCAGCGCGCACGGCGGACTGGCGCAGCAGACGGGCCGCTTCGGGTGCCAGTCCGAACCCGTCGTAGAGGGTTACGCCCGTCGCCAGCAGACCCAGCAGAAAGACCGGGGCGACGATCCGCGCGTTCCCCACCCCGGCCGCCTTCATGGCCACCAATTCACTGTCACTGCCCAGCCGGCTGAAGCCCGTCGCGGTGCCGACGACCACGGCCATGGGTAGGGTGAAGAGCAGGATGTTCGGGAGCAACCCCAGCAGCACGTCGGCCGCCAGATCGAACGGCGTACTTGTACTGCCGAGTATCTCGGCGAAGCGTGCGGCCTGCTGTGTGAGCAGGACGGCCGTTAGGAGCAGCAGTCCGAGCAGCAGGTAAGGCAGGACGGCCGCGACGACGTAACGCTCGATGAGTCTATGGCTGAAGCGCATGGAGCCATAAGGCTAGCTTAAGCCATCGGCCGGTCGCAACTTGCCGGCCGGAGATTGTGCGGCTTAGCGTGCGTTTCCCTGGCTGCGCGGCGCGCGCTCAAGTGCCCTGAGTATCAACTGGCGGGTCAGTTGGCCCATCTCCTGCCTGGCGGCCGGGGCGCTGGCGCGCGCCTGTTCAATCCAGTCGCCGGGGGGCACACGCATGGCCGTGCGTAGCAGCGCCTGTGTCTCGCCGGAGAACGCCAGCCCGACGCCTTGCGCGCAGTTCGCACATTGCAGCGCCCCGCTGATGGTGAGATAAGACGGGTTCGTTAGCGGCTGGCGGCAGCCTCCGCACAGGCGCACGTCCGGCAGAAACCCGGCCAGTTTGAGCAGCCAAGGCTCGAAATAGAGTGTCAACTCTTCCCTGCTCTCCGGGCGTGTGGCTAGAGCTTCCAGGCAGGCCGTGACCATGCGGAAGAGTCTCTCGTCGGGCGCGTGTGGCGGGGCGAATTCAACCAGCAGCTCGCTAAAATGGTTTAAGGTCGAGAAGGTGTCCGCGTTCTGTGCCAAGTGGAAGTAAGAGCGCGTGATCTCTGTCTGGCTGATCGAGACTAGTTCGCGCGCGTCCTTCTCGTGGTATGTGAGGGACACGAGGGTGAACAGTTCCAGGCTTGCGCCGAAGCGGCTCTTTAACCTGCGCGCGCCGCGGGCGACGCCGCGCACGAGGCCGAACTTTTGCGTTAGCAGTATAACTATCTTGTCGGCCTCACCCAGCTTGTAAGTGCGTAGCACAAAGGCGTCGGTCTCATGCAGGCCCATGTCTGTGGGTGTATTGGAAGTTGAATTATGCCGGAGATGTTATCGGACGCGCTAGAGCGGCAGCCAATACAGTAGCCAGCCGAGGGCCAGCCCTATGCCAATAAATTCGGCAAAGATTTTAAGCCCGTAGAAGAGCCGCGCGCGTGGCTCTTCCCGTCCAGTCACGCCGAAGACGACCGAGACGGCCAGAGCAAAGGCCACCATTAAAAAGAGGTGTTTCATGCCTTCCTCCCTACCCCGAGGTCAAACGCATCGAGCGCCAGTAGATAATTGAGCAAGCCGGCGACCATCAGAAAGATGTTGCCGTACTCTGCGGTTGCGCGACTTGCCTGATCCACCAGCCCGATGCCGCCCCACAGGCTGCCAAGGTAGAGCAACCCCGAGCCAAGATCGCAAAGGCCGAAGACGTAAGCTAGCAGCCCCGCCTCATCCACATTATGCGGCCCGTAAAGGTGCCCGCCGAGCAATAAGCCAATCGCGTATAAAAGATAAACGACGACGCCCAGGAGCAGGCCGCGCCCGACGCGACCTAAGAACAGATAGCCACTGCCAGGGATAACCCAAGCCAGCCAACCAGCCAGCCACGCCGTCCCAGCCCTCTTCTCAGCCCCCGTCTCAATCCTCTGAGCCATATTACCGCCTCCACTAAATAGCCTCAAGCGCCTTCCTTATCGGACGCATAGTCCCTCTCTACTTGCCTTGCCCCTTTAAATCCTGCTTCAAGTCTGAGCCGTCTCCGCTGCGAGCACCTGATAATAGCCTCCTGTGGCGCAGGGCCGGCATAGAATCTCTCCGGCCGTGCCGCTTATCTCCCGCCCGTCATTCACACCTTCGCCGCAGTTGGCGCAAGTGACATGCCGCCGAGGTCTGCCCGGCGCATCCAACTCGTCGTATTTAACCAGCACCGGCTCAACTTTGAACAACTCGTCGTCAGTCGCCTCCGAATAAGCGCGCATCTGGCGCTCCTTCTTGCTCGCCAGCGCCGGATAACGCTCGTCCGCCAGCGCGCGTGAGCTATCCAGCGCACTGATACGCACCGCCTGCCCCGTCTCCGTGTGCAAAAAAGTGGCCGCGACCTTGCCGTAATCAAAGAATTTTAGACTACGTCGGCCCAGCCGCACACCCGTGACCGCTCCCAACGCGTCCGCCATGCAGCGATCAATCTCGACCCAGACGATCAGCCGCTTGCGATCCGCCCCGCGCGGATCACTCAAGCCCAGCAGGCGGCAGCCCAGGAGCGCCATGCGCGCCCCCAGCACCTGCCCCGGACAGATGTGCCCGTGTTGGCGCTCACACTCACCCAGCAGTTCCGCTAAATCCTGCATGACTTAACTACGGTTTTCAGGTAACACTTGAAGAGTCGGCGCGGCGACGAACTTAAAGACGATTCTTAACCCGCGCCGCCTTCTTCAACATATAACGGCGGTAACTCGTCAGTAGAGTAAATACCGCGCGCGCACTGCCTCGAACGCAAGAAGCGGCTCACGCCAGGAGGCCACGATCTCATCTAGCGTCTCGCCCCGCTCGATCTGTGCGCGCAGACGCCCCGTCCCCGCGATCACGTCGAAGGGGTTTTTATCATAGACATATTCGTAGGGCGGCTCTTTCCAGCGAAACTCGTCCGGGTACAGTTCATAGGCCGTCCTGACCACCGCCACGCCCGTCGCCACCGGCTCGAACTGCTCCCTGTCGGTCACGTGTATCTGCACCCCGCCACAGGTGCGTCCGGCGTGCTTCTGGAAAGTCGGCTGGAAGTTGCAGGGGCGGAAATGTACGCCCGGCAGCCCGTAAGCCGACAGCGCGCGGGCGTAGCGCGCCGCCTCTATGTAGGGCGCGCCGATCAATTCGAACGGGCGCGTCGTCCCCCGCCCTTCAGACATCTGTGTGCCCTCTATGTGCACCGGGCCGGGAAAGACCTTGGCCGTGTCGGGCGTGGGGATGTTGGGCGAAGGCAGCACCCAAGGCGCGTCCGTGTCCGCGAACCAAAGCTCACGCGCCCAGCCCTCCAGCGGGACGACCTCAAGCTCGCAATTCAAGCCGAACTCGTGCTGAAACATGCGCGCCAGCTCGCCCACGGTCAGCCCATGGCGCGTCGCCAGCGGAAACTGCCCCACGAACGAAGCGTACTCCGGCTCAAGCACAGTCCCGGCGACGTGCACGCCGCCAATTGGGTTCGGGCGGTCGCAGACTATGACCTTCTGCCCGAACCGCTCGGCCGCGCGCATGCAGTTCGCCAGCGTGTAGATGAACGTGTAGATGCGACAGCCCACGTCTTGCAGGTCGAAGACCAGCACGTCCACGTCCCTGAGCATCTCTTCGGTCGGCTCGCGCGTTTCGCTATAGAGCGAGTAGACGGGCACGCCCGTCTCCACGTCGTAGGCGTGCGGCGTCTCGATCATGTTGTCCTGCACGTCGCCGCGTATGCCGTGCTGCGGGCCGAACAGCGCCGTCAGCTTGCACGCGGTCTGCGCGCTGAACAGATCGGCCGCGTGGCGCAGTTCGTGATCCACCGAAGCCTGATTACAGATCAGCCCGACCCGTGCCCCGCGCACTAGCTCAAGCCGCTCCCTTAAGAGCTTTTCCAGCCCCAGCACAGTGCGCCGGCCCGTGCGCCCGCGCGCCCGCGGCACGTCGTCCGCCGCAGGGGCTGCCGGCGGCGCGGTAGACCCTGTGCTCTCCGCCACCGCCGCGCGTGCAGCGGCTATGTCGAGACCCTGTTGGTTGAGCACTTCGGCCGCGACCGAGCGCTCTTCGCGTAGCAGACCCATAAGCATATGCTCCGTGCCGATGTGGCGATGCCCGAACCTATCACTCTCCTCGTGCGCGTAGGCGAGGACGCGTTTTGCCCCCGCCGCGAGCGGCAACTCCACGCTCGTGTAAATCTGTGCGCGCGGCGGTGCGCGGCGCTCGACCTCGCGCCTGATCGTCTCTGCCAAGTCCTGCGGCGTGCGCAGCATGTGCGCCAGCAGAGGTCTGTCTTCGCGCAACACGCCGAGCAGGATGTGTTCCGGCTCGATGGTCTGCGCGCCGTACTGCGAGGCCTCGTAGCGCGCGAAAAAGATGACCCGCCGCGCCTGCTCCGTGTAACGTTCGAACATCCTCTCCTCAGACGGCGGCCGCATGCAAATCAGCAGCCCCGGTGGCCAAAGCATTGGCGTTGCGTCGCCTCAGCCGCACAGCACTGCGCCGCCGTTCACGTTCAACACCTCGCCCGTGATGTGCCGCGCCCACTCGCTGCACAGGAAGAGCGCGGGCCACGCCACGTCGTCCGCGCTCGCGACGCGCCCCAAGGGTATCCCCCGCTCGATCTCCGCCCGCCGCGCCGCGTCCCGCAGCACGTCCGCCGTCATCTCCGTGTCCACCCAGCCCGGCGCGACGGCGTTGACGTTGATGCCGTAGGGCGCAAGCTCCGGCGCAAGCGATTTACAGAACGAAATCTGCCCGCCCTTCGCCGCCGCGTAGTTTGAGACGAACGCCTCGCCGCGCTGCCCCGCGGTCGAACTGACGATCAATATCCGCCCCCACCCGCGCCGCTTCAACACGGGCACGGCCGCGCGACAGACCGCCCAAGTACCTTTCAGATTAACGTCCAGGCTCTTATCCCAGAGCGCCTCCTCCAACTCCTCCACACCCGCGCCCACCCACCAGCCCGCATTACAGACGACTATATCCAGCCCTGCAAAATGCTCGACGACCGCCCGCACCAGCCCCTCCGCCTCAAGGGGCCGGCTCACGTCCGCGCCGAATGCCGCCGCTCGCACGCCCTGCCGCGCCGCCTCGGCCACCACCTCCCGCGCCGCTTCCGCCGCCTGTAGGTAATTGACGGCGACGTGCACGCCCGCCTCGGCCAGCCGCAGAGTGATCGCCCGCCCGATGCCACGCGACCCGCCCGTCACGAGCGCCACACGTCCACGCAAATTCAGACTCTCCGCCCAACTCATAGCATCGCCCACAGCCGGCGGACAGCACTTCACCGGGCGTTATCGGACGCCTGCCGGCTCTTCCGCGTGCTTATCCGCGTACTCCCGCGCCGCCGCCACAAAAGCGTCGAATAGGCGGGTGGAAAACTCGTCGCCGGCCCAGTCGATTTCGGGATGCCACTGCACCCCGACCGCCCAGCGTTCGGCCCGCACGTCCTCCGCGCCCTCGATCAACCCGTCCGCCGCCCACGCCGTCGCGCGCAAGCCCCGCCCGACCGTCTCAATCGCCTGATGGTGATGACTGTTCACCAGCGCGCTCTCGGCCGCCGCCAGTTCCGCCAATTTGCTTCCCACCAGCAGGCGCACGCGGTGTGAGCGTCGTCCGCGCGGCGCACCCTGCTCGTGCTTGAGGGCGGCGGGCAGTTCGCTCTCTATGTCCTGTATGAGTGTGCCGCCGCGCTCGACGTTCCAGATTTGCAGCCCGAAGCAGATGGCCAGCAGAGGCAGCGCGCGCCGCTCGACCTCCGCCAGCACCAGCGCGTCCGTCTCGTCTTTGAGCGGGTGGACGCTCCCCAGGCGCGGGCGCGGCTCGTGCCCGTAGCGCAAAGGATCAACGTCGGACGCGCTGCCCGGCAGCAACACGCCGTCGAGCCGGGCCAGCACGCTCTCGATATAATCCGCGCGCGGGATGAGCGAGACGTGTACCGGCGTGCCGCCCGCCGCCGCGACCGCGTCGCCGTATGCGCGCGCCAGGTAGAAGCGCTCTGTCTCCAACTCGTGGCGCATCGTGATGCCGATTAATGGCCGCACCTTCGTCATGCTCATCCGTCCGCGCCGGGTCGCAATTCACGCACCGGCAAATAATCACAGCCGTGTACGCAACCGCCAGCCCGTCTGTTTCACGCACGCGGCGCGCACCGTCGTCACATTATCATACCCCACAACACTCGCACACCTCCGCCCCGCCCGACAGAGCCACACAAACACGTGCGAACTACACACCCGCCAGCGCCGTTCCTTGACTTCCCTTCCGGCCTGTTCCTATAGTCTCGCCTTGCAGCGATGAAAAAAGATCACTCCATGCCGCGCCTGCGCAGCACGACCGTGCTGCTCGTGCGCCGGAGCGGGCACGTCGCCATGGCCGGCGACGGGCAGGTCACGCTCGGCGACACCGTGATGAAGAGCGCCGCGCGCAAAGTGCGCCGCCTCTACAACGACAAGATCATCGCCGGCTTTGCCGGGGCATCGGCCGATGCCTTCTCCCTGCTTACGCGCTTCGAGGGCAAGCTCGAACAGTATCACGGCAATCTTGAGCGCGCAGCCATCGAGTTGAGCAAGGAGTGGCGCACGGACAAAATCCTGCGCCACCTCGAAGCGCTCTTGATGGTCGCGGACGAGCGCTCGTCCTTCCTGCTCTCCGGCAACGGCGACGTGATCGCGCCCGACTCGACCGAGGACGCGCTCGCCATCGGTTCGGGCGGCCCCTACGCGCTCGCCGCCGCCCGCGCACTCCTCCAGCACACGGACATGAGCGCCCGCGCCATCGCCCAGGAAGCGCTGCGCATCGCCGGCGACATCTGCATCTACTCGAACCAGAACATCATCGTGGAAGAAGTGTGAACAGCAGGGATGAGGGATGAGGGATGAACAAGACAGTTCCTCCCCTTCATCCCTCATCCCTCATCCCTCATCCCTTAAATCATGGTTATCTATCTCTCAGGCGACATAGACGACGCGTTGGAGTTGGACGCGATGACGCCGCGGCAGATCGTGGCGGAGTTGGACAAGCACGTGGTGGGGCAGCACGCGGCGAAGCGCGCCGTAGCCATCGCTTTGCGCAACCGCGTGCGGCGGCAGAAGCTCGCGCCTGACATGGCCGCGGACGTGATGCCGAAGAATATCATCATGATCGGCTCGACCGGCGTCGGTAAGACCGAGATCGCGCGCCGGCTCGCGCGCCTCTCGAACTCGCCCTTCCTCAAGGTCGAGGCGTCGAAGTTCACAGAGGTCGGCTACGTCGGGCGCGACGTGGAATCAATGATCCGCGACCTGTGCGAGATCGCCGTCGAGATGGTGCGCGTCGAGAAGACAGACGAGATCGCCGACAAGGCCGAGCAGAACGCAGAGGAGCGCATACTCGATCTACTCCTCCCGCCGCGCCCCTCCTCCGGCGCGTTCTTCGACTTCGACGCCGAAGAGGCCACGACCGACTCCCCCGCCCCGCCCGCCGACGCGCGCGACGATCAATTCCAGCGCACGCGCGAGAAGCTGCGCGAGCAGTTGCGCGCGGGCAAGCTCGGCAACCGCGTCGTCGAGTTGGAAGTCCGCGAGAAGAATTTTCCCACCATCGAGGTCGCCGGCCCGCAAGGCATCGAAGAGATGGGCATCAACATGAAGGACATGCTCGGCAATCTCTTCCAGGGGCGCACCAAGCGGCGGCGCATGCGCGTGGACGAGGCGATGGAGTACCTGTTGCAGGAGGAGGAGGAGCGGCTCATAGACATGGACGTGGTCGCGCGCGCCGCGCTTGAGCGCGTCGAATCCGCCGGCATCATCTTCCTCGACGAGTTGGACAAGATTGCCGGGCGCGAGTCCGGCGGCGGCCCCGACGTGTCGCGCGAGGGCGTGCAGCGCGACATCCTGCCCATCGTCGAGGGCACGACCGTCAACACGCGCTACGGCATGGTGCGCACCGATCACATCCTCTTCATCGCCGCCGGTGCGTTCCACGTCTCGAAGCCTTCCGATCTCATCCCCGAATTGCAGGGGCGCTTCCCCATCCGCGTCGAGTTGGAGTCGCTCACGGTCGAAGATTTCAAACGCATCCTGACCGAGCCGAAAAACTCGCTCGTCAAACAGTACGTGGCGCTTCTGGAGACAGAGGGCGTCGAGCTAGAGTTCACGCAGGACGCGGTTGACTCCGTCGCGCAGTTCGCGGGCCGCGTCAACGAGCAGACCGAAGACATCGGCGCGCGTCGCCTGCACACCATCATGGAGAAAGTGCTCGACGAGATCAGCTTCAACGCGCCCGACATCGAACCCAAGCGCCAGGTGATCGACGCGGCCTACGTCGAGCGCGCCCTCACGGAGATCGTCAAAGACCAAGACCTGAGCCGCTACATCCTCTGATTGACTGCGACCGCGGACGCCAGCGGCCCTGTCAGTCCCAATCTTCATAGAAGCTATTTGCGAAGCCTCGTGCGGCGCACGCCCTCAACACTTTTCAAACAGGCTCATACTGCCTGGTTTCCTCCGGGTAATTCCCCGGCACGCGCAGTTTTGTGCCCAAATCCAACGTTTCGCCTGCCAAAACACCCTGTTAAATTTATTTTTGGATGATTAACGATGTTCATTTGGTGTTTTACATCGTTTGTGATATAAGACTGCCCGTCTTTCTCTCCCATTGATAGCTTCGTCGTCAACCGACCGGGCCAAAAGGGGTCTAGACCTCTACTTTTTTGGGGTCGCGCCTGCACCCGAGTCCGCCAAACATTCCACGGTCATCGCCAACGCGGCCGCCCGGCGCGCCCGCGACCTGCAACGCAATACCCGGCACATGAGTGCCCGCTGGAGTCCCCAGAAGATCGGCGCAGAAGCTCGATCAGACCGACGGAGAGGTACAGAGAAATGAAACGCGCTTTGTTCGTGTTAGGGCTGGCCGCAAGTCTCTTCTTGTTGTCGGGCATCCGCACCCGTAGTGTGCGGCACGCGCGGGCCGAGTCTGCGCGTGCGGCCGGGCAGGCGCACGCCTCCGCCGAGTTGCGCCAGCGCGTGCGCGCCGGGCGCGGCGGCGAGCGCGTGCAGGTCATCGTGCAGCCGGCCGCCGGTTGGAGCGCCGCTCTGGATGAAGCCCTGCGCGCAAACGACGCCGCGGGCGTGCGCCAGTTTCAGCACTTCACCTTCAAGGTCGCTTCCCTCCCCGCGGCCGCCGCCGAAGCCCTCGCCGCGCGCCCCGACGTGGCCTACGTCTCGCTCGACCGGCCGGTCGGCGGTCTCGGTCACGTCACGCTGACCACGGGCGCGGACGCCGTGCGCACCACCAACGGCACGACGACGAGCGGGCTGGACGGCACAGGCATCGGCATCGCCGTGCTCGATTCGGGCATAGACGCGACCCACAAGGCTTTCCTCGACCGCAGCAACAACCTGCGGCTCGTCTACAGCCAGGACTTCACCGGCGAGAATCGGACGGACGATCCTTACGGCCACGGCACCCACGTCGCCTCGCTCGCCGCCGGCAACGGGCGCATCTCGAACGCGCAGTACATGGGGCTAGCGCCGAACGCCAACATCATCAACCTGCGCGTGCTGAACGCGCAGGGCGCGGGCACGACCGCCAACCTTCTGCGCGCCCTCGATTGGGTGTTGACCAACCGCGCCGCCTACAACATACGCATCGTCAACCTGAGCCTCGGCACGCCCGCCATAGACTCTTACAGGTTTGATCCGCTGTGCCAGGCCGTGCGCCGCCTCGTGGACGCCAGCATCGTCGTGGTCGCCGCCGCCGGCAACAACGGCAAGGACGGCGACGGGCACAAGACTTACGGCCACATACACTCGCCGGGCAACGAGCCGTCCGCGCTGACGGTCGGCGCGGCCAACACCTTCGGCACGAACGCGCGCGGCGACGACACGGTCACGTCCTACAGTTCGCGCGGCCCGACGCGCAGCTACTGGACGGACGCGGACGGCGTGCGCCACTACGACAACCTGATCAAGCCCGACCTGGTCGCGCCCGGCAACAAGCTGATAGACGCCGAAGCGCTGAACAACCTGCTCGTCGCGCAGAACCCGCAACTTGATGCCGGCGTCAGCCCCGTTGATAACCGGCGGATGATGTATTTGAACGGCACGTCCATGGCCGCGCCCGTCGTCTCTGGCGCGGCTGCGCTCGTCCTGCAAGCCAACCCGCAGCTCACACCGAACATGGTCAAGCTGCTTCTGACCTACACGGCGCAGCCGCTCGCCGGCTGCAACATGTTCGAGCAGGGCACGGGCGAGTTGAACGTCGAGGGCGCGGTCAGGCTCGCGCAACTCGTCCGCACAGACCTGTCGGGTGCGACTCAACTTGGCGAGCCGCTGCTCACGACGGCCGCGCCGCCCGCGCCGCGCACGACCATCGCCGGCTACACCTTCCCCTGGGCGCAAGGCATCATCCTCAACCACACCTACGCGACCAGCGGCGACCTCATCGCCCGTTACCAGAAAATCTACGGCCTCGGCCTCCTCTTCGGCAGCGGCGTCATCACCGGCGACGGCGTCATCACGGGCGACACGACCATGCTGTCGAGCGGCGTCATCACCGGCGACCAGATCATGACGAGCAACGGCGTCATCACCGGCGACGGCGTGCCCTTCCTCAGCGTCAGCTATCTTTTGGGCGACGGCACGCTGCTCTCCGATGGCGTCATCACCGGCGATGGCGTGATTACAGGCGACGGCGTCATCACGGGCGACGGTGTTATCACAGGCGATCTCACTCTCCAGGCGCAGTCCGCGACGCTCGCAGGCGACGAGACAGAGGCGATGCCGGCCGAAGTTGATTGCGGCGTTGATTACTTGGACTATTGACGACAAGCGCACGCGGCTTTATCTCCCGACCTCTACTGTTCGCAACCGAAAAATGGAAAGCGGCCCATGCGAATCATAGTGCGACCCGAAGAAGCCCCCCCGCCCCCGCCTGATTACGCGCCGGAGTCCGAGCGTTGGCGCGTGCGCCCTCTCGCCGCAGGCCAGGAGGCCGAGACGCTCGCCTTCCTAGGCGTGCGCCCCGTCCACACGGTCTATATGGCCGGCTTCATACGCGACAACGGTCTCGTCAGCCCCCTGAACCGCGGCACGTTCTACGGCTGCCGCGACCGTGCTGGCCGGCTCGCGGGCGTCGCCCTCGTCGGGCACGTCACGCAGTTCGAGGCGCGCACGGACGTGGCCCTCCGCGCGCTGGCGCACGCCGCGCAGGACTGCAAGTCCGCGCACGTGATCATGGGCGAGCAGGCGGCCGTGCGCGCCTTCTGGGAGCACTACGCGCCCGCCGGGCAGACGCCGCGCCTCGCCTGCCGCGAGTTGCTGCTCGAACAGCGTTGGCCCCTAGCGCCCGCCGCCGTGCCCGGTCTGCGCCTGGCGACGGAGGACGACCTGGATTTGATCCTGCCCGTGCAGGCGCGCATGGCGGAGGAGGAGTGCGGCGTCAATCCGCTCGCCGCCGACCCGCAGGGCTTCCGCTCACGCTGCGCGCTGCGCGTCGCGCGCAGGCGTGTCTGGGTGCTGACGGCGGCCGGTCGCCTCTTGTTCAAGGCGGACGTGATGGCGGAGACGCCTGAGGCCGTCTATCTCGAAGGCGTCCACGTAGCGGCGGACGAGCGCGGGCGCGGATTGGGCCGCGCCTGCCTGCGCCAACTCGGCGGCGCGCTGCTGTCGCCCACGCGTGTCATCTGCCTGCTCGTCAACGAGCGGAACGGCGAGGCCGCCAGCTTCTATCAGGGGGCGGGTTACAAGCTACGCGCCATCTACGACACCATCTACCTGCACAAGGCTCAGGCGTGAGCGGCCGCGCTTGCGCGGCGCACGGGAGGGGACATGGACAGACAGGACATCACCGCGAAATATATGTGGTCGGTCGTCGCCGTCGGCGGGGCGCTGCTGCTCTTCTCGGTCTATCGCTTCCCCGCCGCGCGGCTGACGCCGCCCTTCTTTGTGCTCGCGCTGCTGGTCGTCGCCGTCACCTCGCGGCTCGGCGTCAGCATCCCGCGCATCACCGGGCGCATCACTGTCTCCGACACGCTGGTCTTCCTCGCCATGCTGCTCTACGGCGGCGAGCCGGCCATCCTGCTGGCGGCGGCCGACGGTCTCTGCTCCTCGCTGCGCATCAGCCGCCGCCCGCGCACAGTTCTCTTCAACGCGGCCGTCATGGCCTCGTCCACGTTCGTCACGGTCTGGGTCTTGCGCCTCTGCTTCGGGCCGATCATTGAGTTGACGCGCGCCGGCTACACCGGCAATTTCATCAGCGCGCTCTGTGTGATGGCGCTCACGCAGTACGCCGTCAACTCCGGGCTGATCGCCGTCGAGAAGGCGTTCAAGACCGGGCGCTCCGTCTGGGCCACCTGGAAAGACTTCTACCTCTGGACTTCGATCACTTACATCGTGGGCGCGCCCGCCGCCGGCCTCGTCGCACGCCTCGTCGGCGTCTCAGGCTTCTACGCCGTCGTCCTCACCGCGCCGCTCATCGCCCTGATCTACCTCTCCTACCGGACGTACCGGCAGAACATCGAGGCGTCGCAGGCGCACGCCGCGCAGGCCGAGCGCCACGTCGAGGAGTTGCACCACTACATCACGGAACTCAAGCGCGCCGAGGCGGAGCGCGACCGCCTGCTCGTCTGCGAGCAGCAGGCGCGCGCCGAAGCCGAGGCCGCCAACCGCATCAAGGACGAGTTCCTCGCCACGCTCTCGCACGAGTTGCGCACGCCGCTCACCTCCATTCTTGGCTGGGCGAACCTGCTGCGCGAGGGTCAACTCAAGCCCGCGCAGGGCGCGCAGGCGCTCGAAGCCATCGAGCGCAACGCCCTCAACCAGAAGCAGCTGATAGACGATCTGCTCGACGTGTCGCGCATCATTACGGGCAAGCTCAGGCTCGACGTGCGCCCGGTGGACGTGGCGGCCGCGCTGCAAGACGCCGTCGCCGGCATACGCCCCGCGGCGGACGCGAAGGAGATTCAACTCGTCTGCCTGTGCGAGCCGGAGCTTAGCCCCGTCGCGGGCGATCCGAGCCGCCTGCAACAGGCGCTCTGGAATCTACTCTTCAACGCCGTGAAGTTCACACCCGCGCGCGGGCGCATAGAGGTGCGTGCCGAACGTGCGGGCGCGCACGTGCGCATCTCCGTCACGGACACCGGCAAAGGCGTCGCGCCGGAGTTTCTCCCTTACGTCTTCGACCGCTTCCGCCAGGCGGACGGCGGCACGACGCGCCGGTTCGGCGGGTTGGGGCTTGGTCTCGCCATCGTCCGCCACCTGGTCGAGGCGCACGGCGGCACAGTTCACGCCGACAGCCCCGGCGAAGGACTCGGCGCGACCTTCTCGCTCACGCTGCCCTTGATGGCCGTCCGCCTCGAAGGCGACGAAGCCGGGCGCGTCGGCCGCAGCCTGGAGCTTGCCGCGCCGCGCGCCCGCGCCACGGAGCTTGCCGGCGTGCGCGTCCTTGTCGTGGACGACGACGACGACGCGCGGCAGATGATCAGCGCCGTGCTCACGCGCGCCGGGGCGCACGTGCGCGACTGCGGCTCGGCTGGCGAGGCGCTCACCACCCTGCGCCAGTGGCAGCCCGACGTGATGATGAGCGACATCGGTATGCCCGTAGAGGACGGCTACGATCTGATCCGCCGCGTGCGCGCGCTGACCGACGAGCAGGGCGGCCGCGTGCCCGCCGCGGCGCTCACCGCCTACGCCCGCGAAGACGACCGCGCGCGCGTCCTCGCCGCCGGCTACCAACTTCACGTCGCCAAACCCATCGGCTCCGTCGAGCTTGTCTCCGCCGTCGCCGCCCTCGCCCGCCAGGCTGCTTAGAGCGTGCGCCGGTTCTATCTGCCGCACGTTCGGATATGCTTAGAGCGGCTAGCTGCCGAGTTTACCAAAGCTGCCTGCTGCTGGGAGCGCGGGCGTCCCGCCCGCCGTGACCAGAACAGCACAAAAAAAAGCCGAGCTACACTTAAGCTTGGAGGATGAAGAAACCTGTGAGCGTGCTGGCAGCACGCTTGGCGGGCGCGCGCGCCCGCGCTCCCAGCATAAGCGCACACAGGTAAACTCTAACGAAAGCTGCTCTAGAGGCCACAGAGTCTCTCTCTGTGGCCTCTGTGTTTTAATCCCCTCCCGCCACACTCGCCCCGCCGCAAAAGTGTTATCATCACGCGTCGCTCGGCTTAACCCAGTTCGTCGGCAAGTTCGATCACGCGCCCATTCCATCTCGCATGCAACGGTCAACATTCGCGCTGCTCATCGCTCTTTTTTCCCTCGCCACACTCGCCGGCTGCGGCAAGCGCCGCCCGCCACTCCCGCCCGTCGAGAACATCCCGCAGCGCACCGAACTACTCTCCGGCGTGCAGCGCGGCAACCAGGTCATCCTCAGTTGGCCCGCGCCGCGCCGCAACGCTTCGGACGAGAGCGTGCAGTCAATCCGCCGCATAGACGTGTACCGCGTCGCCGAGCGCCCCGACGCGCCGCTGCCACTGACCGAAGACGAGTTCAGCGCGCGCGCCACGCTCATCGGCTCCGTGCCGTATGAAGAGATCAAACAGACGCACGACACGCTCAGCTATACCGACACGCTGACGCTGACCGAGCCTGTGCGCCTGCGCTACGCCCTGCGCTACGTCAACGCCGCCGGGCAGCGCGCCACCTTCTCAAACTTCCTGCTGATCGAACCGGCCACGCGCGTCAGCCAGCCGCCCGTGCTCACCGCCGTCACCAACCCCGGCGAGTCCGCCGTCGTCGTGCGCTGGCAGCCGCCGCCCGCCAATGTGGACGGCTCGACGCCCGTCAACCTGCTCGGCTACAACGTCTACCGCACCGACCACTCGCAGACCGAGCCGGGGCAGACGCCGCTCAACAAAGCCCTCGTCAACGGCAACGAGTTCGCCGACCAGACCTTCCGCTTCGGCGAAGAGTACATCTACCTCGTCCGCGCCGTCTCGCTCGGCACCGGCGGCGCACAGGTTGAGAGCCTGAACTCGAACGCGGTGGGCATCACCCCGAAAGACATCTTCCCCCCCACCGCCCCCGACCGGATCAGCATCGCCCCCGGCCCCGCCCGCATCGCCCTCTTCTGGCCCGCCAACCCGGAGCGCGACGTAGCCGGCTACAACATCTACCGCTCAACCGACCCGAACCTGCCCAAAGCGCAATGGACGAAACTCAACCGCGCGCTCTACGACCGCACCACCTACCAAGACGAGGCCGTCGAACCAGGCACGCGCTACTACTACTACCTGACCGCCGTGGACACGGCCGGCAACGTCAGCCCGCCCTCAGAGGTTGTCTCTGAAGCTGCGCCTTAAGTGTTAAAGCGATATGATTAAATAGCTAGTGGCTATTTAATCAGTAATTATGCTTTTCCCTTTCCCCCTTGTGCTAACGTAAGGTTACATGGCGTACAATATTGCCCTACACGAACACAGATTATAATAATTATGTTCTTTAATTTCCGAGCGACATAATTTCAAAGGAATCGCTCGCGCTGATTAAACAGGTTTTCATTAACCACGAGAATTTCTATTTTTCTTAAACGGTAACAGTCGAATGAACATCAGAACGTCACAAAACAACTTTTGGGATCGCTTTCCTCTAGTGAGCGGCTTAGTAATAGCTGCAAGCATTTTTATGTATTTGGGATGGCTATTTGATCCAAATAAAGGTTCTGATAATTCATTTTATAATTTAGTAGCTCCTGATCTTTATGAAATAAGAAATGGGCATTACTTAGGTTTACTTACAAGCAGTTTACTTCAAAAACAAATTATATTCTTCGTCTGGGGGATTGGTTGGATTTGGTACTTCGGGAAAACCATTGAAAAGCATGTCAACATTCTTTTCTATATTTGCCTGATTATTTCTTCAATTATATTTCCCGTGCTATTTGAAATATTAATCTTTGAAGAAGCTGGTTCTGGATTAGGTGGTCTTATTTATGCATTATTTGGTTTTACTTGGGTTATGTCTGTGTATGAACCAATCAACTGGTCAGTATCAAACATAGAGAAATTATTGGCTATTACTTTTATATTTCTTTGTATTTTGGTTAATTATATGGGGTTTTATGAAACTGGAATTGCCGGATTGGTCGGTGGTTTTATCTGGGGAGTATTTGTGGGATTTGTGTTAGGGTCAATAAAAAATAAGATACTTCAAATCTCTATTCCAACGTTTGTGCTTGGAGTTTTCTTTATTCCAATATTTTGGGCACCTTGGCAAGTTAGTTGGCTTCTCAATAAAGCTGAAAAGTATGAAAAGCAGAATAAGTTTGAGGAAGCAAAAGGATTTTATTCTAAAGTTCTTAAAAAAGATTCAATAAATAAAGATGAGAAAGAATGGCTTGTTCATATTTTGAATGATGAAGCCCAAAAATACCTTGAGCTAAAAGAATTTGAAAAATCAAAAACTCTATGTATACAGATACTTGAAATTGATCCTCAAAATGAAATTGCTAAAAAAAATATTCAGATTAATGAGCTGTTTGAGGAATTTTTTAAATATTATAATGAGGGTGAATTTGATAAAGCTAAAAAGCCTCTCTCCCAAATTCTTGAGATCATCCCCGATGATGAAAATATTAAAAAAGATATTCAAATTAACGAGCTATCTAAAGATTTCTGGAAATACTTGAAGCAGCAAGATTTTGATAAAGCCAAAAACGCTCTCTCCCAAATTATTGAAATCAACTCCACTGAAGATGCTAAAAAGCTGTTGAAGACTGTTGAGCTAGCTGAAGATTTCTTTAATTACTACAACAAGAAAGATTTTGATAAAGCCAAGAACTCTCTCCTTCAAATTCTCGAACTTGATCCTAATAATCAGTGGGCCAAAGAGAATCTTAAAATTGTTCAAAACAAAACTAGATAATTGTATTCTCTCACGTCCGGTAATTTCTGCTAAGCCAATAGCCCACCAGTAATACTACTAAACCAAGTCCTATAGATTTATTTTCATTGCTCCCGAAAACAATGATTAGAAGTGCCACCAGTAAGATAACTAATGATCCAATAATTTTTGTGAAAGATAGACTAAGATTAGGTTTGGATGGATGAATCCTTTTTATTTCTTTGATTCCTACGATTCTCGCGTCGCAAGCAATTTCATCATCATCAGAATTAATCACTCCTTTAATTTCAAAAGAGTCTCCTTTGTTTAGCAACAATGGCTTGATGGATAATACATTCCCTTTCTCCTCCTTTTCTACTACCAAGTTAGTGGGATTTACATTAATAACTTCTGAGGACAAAATTTGCCCGCTGTTGGAAAAAACAAAGTCAATACTTTGTTTGCTGAAATCTTTTTCTTCGACCGGCTGACGTCCATCATTCAGCAGGGTAAGTACGAAAAGCCTTGCATTCGTAATTGGTTTCCCATCATAGAGAATTTGAATCTTTTTCCCAATTACCGGATCAATGCTAAAAATTGCAGTGTATGTCTTAACAATATAAGCTAGACTTTTCCGCAACCGCCACCAATTAACAAAATAAGCGACTGATATTGCCGTGATAATAGCCAAAATACTAAGACTTACAGCAACAATAGGAACATATTTCATTATATTGTCGCGCATAAGGTGTTAATTATAGGCAGTCCACTGAAATTTTGAGGTCAATAAAGCATCTGTTTTTTAATTGTTTCACATATATCAGGTAAAATCTAGAAAATTTCTAGAAGCCATCTCATAAATACCCTCGGCGTTGTTTTGAGTCAGTGTTTATGCGGTCTCCAAATCGGCTCAGGGTATTTATGAGATGAGTTCTAGTAGCAAGTCAGTCTGAGCCTGAGCAGTAAAGTCGTCATACCGGACGCGGAATTAGCTCGGCTTTCAACGTAAACTTGGATGGTTGCGGTGTTGTCTCCCGTGCCGATTAATTCGAGCATTAGGCGGTAACTAGATTCTGATTTGCGTTGAGCATAGCATGTTAGCTTATCCTGTATCAGCAATATGAAACTCTGCCGCTACACCACACGCCTGTCAGATGAGCCGCGTTACGGCTTCATAGAGGGGGCGGAGGTCTTTCCGCTCGCGAGTGATGAAATCTTCCGCGTGCCGTTCGCGCCGCCGGAGACGGGGCCGGGCGTGATGCTGGCGGACGTGACGCTGCTCGCGCCGGTCGCGCCGTCGAAGATCGTGTGCGTCGGGCGCAACTACAAGGAGCACGCGGCGGAGTTGGGCAACGCGATGCCGGACGAGCCGCTGCTGTTCCTCAAAGCGCCGTCGGCGATCATCGGTCATCGGGATGCGATTGAGTTGCCGCCCGCGTCTGCCCGTGTGGAGCACGAGGGCGAACTCGCGGTCGTTATCGGACGGCAGGCGCGGCGGCTGGCGGACGCGGACAACCCGCTCGACTACGTGCTCGGCTACGCGTGCGTCAACGACGTAACGGCGCGCGACCTGCAACGCAAGGACGTGCAGTTCACGCGCGCCAAATCGTTCGACACTTTCTGCCCCGTCGGCCCCTACATCGAAACCGATCTCGACCCGCTCGACGTGCAGGTCACGACGCGCGTCAACGGCAACGTCTGCCAGCAGGCGCGCACCAGCGCGATGGCCTTCCCCGTGCCCTTCCTCATCCGCTACATCTCGCACATCATGACGCTCCAACCCGGCGACCTGATCGCCACGGGCACGCCCGCCGGTGTCGGGCCGCTGCTCGACGGCGACACATGCGAAGTCGAGGTCGAAGGCGTCGGCGTGCTGCGCAACCCCGTCCGCGCCACCCAAGCCGGCTCATGAGCGAACCGCACCCGCACGCCCACGCGCACGCCGCCGCCGCAGAGGTGATCGTACACGCGCGCAAGTTCGACGGCCGGCTGCACCGCCAGTGGCCCGCGCGGCTGACCGAGCAGACGGGGTCGCTCGTCGTGCTCGACGGCGTGTTCGACGCGGAGATTCAGCATCCGCTATTGGGGCGCATCGCGCCGGGCACGACCAGCACAGAGTTCTACTGGACAGATCGCTGGTACAGCATCTTTCGCTTCCGCGAGCCGACGGGCGAGCTGCGCAACTACTATTGCAACATCAACCAGCCTGCCGAGTTCGACGGGCGCGTGCTCAGCTTCATAGACCTCGACATTGACGTGCTGGTCGCGCCCGACTTCGCTTACCAGGTGCTCGATGAGGATGAGTTCGAGCGCCACGCCGCCGAGTTCAACTACACGACCGATTTGCAGGCTCAGGCGCGTCGTGCGTTGGCCGAGTTGATCGCGCTTATCGAACGGCGCGAGTTTCCTTTTGGGTAGTGTGGTTGGTGGGAGATAGTTCACCACGGAGGCACAGAGGGCACTGAGGAAGCACGGAGGCTTGAACCCTCTGTGCCCCCTTCGTGCTCTCTGTGCCTCTGTGGTGCATCCCTAACTCTCGCTGGCAACCGACACACGCCGTCAGGCGCAAGGCGGTTCAGCCGTTCGATGTTACAATGGCTCGTCGTTTCAAGGCTGAGAGCACTTCCACGAATCGAGATGAGTTCAACGCAAAAGCAGCCGCAGAAGCCGGCGTCCAGGCTTGAGCGCATGCGCGAGCGCGAGCGGCGCGCGGAGGCAGGCGGCGGCGCGGAGCGCGTCGCGCGCCAGCACGAGGCGGGTAAGTTGACGGCGCGCGAGCGCATCAACTTCCTGCTCGATGAGGGCACGTTCGAGGAGTTCGACAAGCACGTCGTGCATCGCACGCGCGACTTCGGTCTCGACAAGCAGCAGTACCCAGGCGACGGCGTCGTAACCGGCTACGGCCTCGTGGACGGCCGCCGCGTCTTCGTCTTCGCACAGGACTTCACGGTCTTCGGCGGCTCGCTCTCGGAGACGCACGCGGAGAAAATCTGCAAGGTGATGGACTTGGCTATGAAGGTCGGCGCGCCCATCATCGGCTTGAACGATTCCGGCGGCGCGCGCATTCAGGAGGGCGTCCTTAGTCTCGGCGGCTACGCGGACATTTTCCTGCGCAACACGCTCGCCTCCGGCGTCGTGCCGCAGATCAGTTGCATCATGGGGCCGTGCGCGGGCGGCGCGGTCTACAGCCCCGCCATCACCGACTTCAACGTGATGGTGCAGCACACCTCGTACATGTTCATCACCGGCCCCGACGTGATCAAGACGGTCACGCATGAGGACGTGACGAAGGAAGAACTCGGCGGCGCGGACACGCACAATCGCACTTCGGGCGTCGCACACTTTGCCGCCGCCTCGGACGAACACGCCTTGCAACTCGTCCGCGAGTTGCTCTCCTTCATCCCCTCGAACAACATGGACGACCCGCCGCGCGCGGCGACGACCGACAGCCCCGACCGCACGGACGAGCGCCTGAACTCAATCGTCCCCGAAGCGTCGAACCAACCCTACGACATACGCGACGTGATCCATTCGGTCGTGGACGACAACTATTTCTTTGAAGTCCACGCGCAGTACGCGCCGAACATCGTCGTCGGCTTCGCGCGGCTCGCGGGCCGAAGCGTCGGCGTCGTCGCCAATCAGCCCGCGTACCTCGCGGGCGTGCTCGACATTGACGCTTCGGTCAAAGCCGCGCGCTTCGTCCGCTTCTGCGACTGCTTCAACATCCCGCTCGTTACGTTCGAGGACGTGCCCGGCTTCCTGCCCGGCGTGCGCCAGGAGCACGGCGGCATCATCCGGCACGGCGCGAAACTGCTCTATGCCTTCGCCGAGGCGACCGTGCCCAAGATCACAGTCATCACGCGCAAGGCTTACGGCGGCGCTTACTGCGTCATGGCCTCCAAACACATCCGTACAGACATCAACCTCGCCTGGCCTTCGGCCGAGATCGCCGTCATGGGCGCGGAGGGCGCGGTCGGCGTTTTATATCGGCGCGAGTTGAACGAGGCGGCGGACAAGGAGCAGGCGCGCGCCGCCCGCGTCGCGGAGTTCGAGGAGAAGTTCGCCAACCCTTACGTCGCCGCAGAGCGCGGCTTCATTGACGAGTTGATCGAGCCGGCGCAGACGCGCCCGAAGCTGATCCGCGCGCTCACGCTGCTGGAGAACAAACGCGACTCGAATCCGCCGAAGAAGCACGGCAACATCCCTCTGTGAGCAACCGGGCGGCAGTTGGTGTGCCGGTGTCTGCTGCTGTCTCGCAGCGCCGTTTCTTAAAGTTGGTGAGCCTAGTGTCAAACTGCCCAATCTGTCAGAGCACGACAGCCCCACGCGCGCTGTGCAAGGTGAGTCTGGGTTACGCGACCAATTACGATCTGGTCGAGTGCCCGACGTGCGGCGTGCGGCGGTTCGCGCCGCTGCCTGACTTGGCCGAGTTGCAGCAGTTCTACGCCTCGCAGTACCACGGGCGCGATTGGTACAAACAGCAGGGTCTCGGCATGGCCTTCGCCAACTCGCTCTTGCCCCGCAACGGCGGCGGCCGGTTTCTGGACGTGGGCTGCGGCTTAGGTTTCTTCCTCGACGGCATCAGGCAGCACTCGACTTGGGAGGTGAGCGGCGTCGAGCTTTCATCCTGCGCGGCGGACTTCGCGCGCCGCGAGCTTAGCTTGGACGTGCGCCAGGGCGAGTTGACCGAAGCGCGCTTCCCGGCCGGCTATTTCGATTACATTCACGTCTGCAACGTGCTCGAACACGTGTGCGATCCGGTCGGGCTGCTCAGCGAGTGCCGGCGCATCATCAAGCCGTCCGGCACGCTCCACCTGCGCGTGCCGAACGGACGCGTGGACTGCATCGAGTTGATCAACTTCTTCCGGCGCGAACGCAAGCCCGCGCTCAGCACCTCCGGGCATCTCTTCTTCTTTCCGCGCCGGACGCTCCGCCTGATGCTGGCGGACGCGGGTTTTGAACCCGTCACGAGCAAGACCTACGGCATCCGGCGTGGCTTGCGCAGGCTGGGACTCTACCCGCGCTGGCCCGGCCGCGGCACTCATCAGCTATGCGCGGCGAACGGGACGAAGCCGGCCGCGAGCAAGGAGATCGTGCTGGCCGCCCAGAAGCAGCGCCCGGACATTTACTACCGCTACCGCTTCTTCCAACTGAGAATGAAGATGCTGCCGGGGCTGCACGAGTTCGGGCTTGACTTCCTCTTGCTACTGCGACCGACGGGCGAAAAGTAAAAGAGCCGGAGCAGAAACGCTCCGGCTCTTTCGTTTTGCCTGCTGGCTGAAAGCTCAGGCGGCCTTCGGCAGCGCGGCCTTGTTCTCGCGCAACAGTTCAAGCGCCTTCTTGAGTTGTGTGTCTTCGGGCTGCTGTTTGGGCGAGGCGGCTTCGGGCGCGACCTCGCGCTTGTCGGCCGAAGCGTTGGGGCGCGCGATGGCATCGTCGTCGTTGCCGGTCAGGTCGTCCGGGTCAATCGCGGCGGCCAGTTCGGGCCGCTTGACCTCGACCGAGGGCGCGACGCCCGCGCCGAGGAAGGGCTTGCCCGTGCCCGACGCCCACTTGACCACCGTCAGCAGCAGCCCGTCGCCGTTGCGCAGCGTGAAGAGTTGCTGCTCCGCGCCCGCGCCAAAACTCTTCTCGCCGACCACGTCGCCGCGCTTGCGCTCGATAAGCGCGGAGGCGACGATCTCGGCCGCGCCCGCCGTGCCGCGGTCAATCAGGGCCACGACGGGGCCGTCGAAGATGTCCTGTTTGGGATCGGCCGCCAGCGTCTTCAGCGTCTTCCCGCCGCGCCCGACCGTCTGCGCCAGCGCGCCGTCGCGGATGAAGAGGTTCGCCACCTTCACACCCTCGGCGAGCGAGCCGCCCGCGACGCTGCGCAGGTCAAGGACGAGTTTCGTCGCGCCCTGCTTCTGCAACTCCTGCACGCGCTTCTGCACGTCCGTTGCCTCGCCGTCCGCCAAGCTGTTGACGCGCACGACGCCGATGCGCCCCGCCTCGATCCGCGCCTCTGCGGCCGGCGTGTTGACCGGCGCGCGCCTGACCGAGATCGTCAGCGGGCGCGTGGACGCGCGCAGGATGCGCAGCTTGACTTCCGTGCCAGGCGCGCCGTTTAAGAGTTGCTTGGCGTCGTAGAGCGAGATGTCGCGCGTCGCCTTACCGTCTATGTACTCGATGATGTCGCCGGCCTGCACGCCCGCCTGCTCGGCGGGGCCGCCTTTGACCGGCGCGATGACGTAGAGGTACGAGGCCACCTGCGACAGTTCCGCGCCGATGCCGACCGAACTCTTGTCCACGTTGGCGCGGAAGTCGCGCACCTGATCGACGGTCAGGTAGGTCGAATACGGATCGAGACCGTAGGCGAGACCGCGCAGCGCGCCCGCGCGCACCTTGTTCAGATCAGGCTCGTCCACGTAGTCGTCGCGTATGTGCTGGAGGACGCTCTCGAAGATGCGTAACTGCTGGCCCGGATCGTTCTGCTGCTGGGCGCGCGTGAGCATCCAGCCGCCGATCACCGAGTAGATGGCTAGCGTCGCGGAGAAGACGACGATGGCGAACTTACTGCGAAATGACATTAAAAACTCCTGCTCTCGTTTCGGCCAAAGCCCGCACGGGGCGCGGGCGTTAAAGTTTGGGTCGGGTCGCGCGTGCCTCACAGGCCCGCCCGTCGGCCGGCGGCGCTAAGGCACAGCGCGATGATACAGTAGCGCGGTTTGCGTCGCAAGAAAGCGGTGCGTTTGACGCGCGGGCGCGCGGACGCGTTATACTCGCGCCAGCACCGACTCGCTTGACGAACTGCCTTGTCAAATACGGACAACAAGCCGCCGACGGAAGCAGCCGCCGCGCGTGAGCCGTCGGGGCGGCTGCTGGCGCTCGACCTGGGCGCGCGGCGCGTCGGCGTCGCGGTCTCGGACGAGTTGCGCCTGACCGTGCGTCCGCTCCCGCCCCTGCGGCGCGGCAACTGGAAGAGGCTGCTGCGCGAAATCATCGAACTGCGCGCACGGTTTGACGCGCGAGGGGTGGTCGTGGGTTTGCCGCTCCGGCTGGACGGCACGGAGGGCGACGCGGCGGCCGGCGTGCGCCGCCTGGCGCGCAACCTACAGCTTTCGCTCGGCGTACCTGTTTTTTTGCAGGACGAGCGGCTCACGTCCCAAGACGCGGAGACGAATCTGCGCGGCGCGGGACTTACGCCGCAGGAAGTGAAAGAGCGTGTGGACAGCGCGGCGGCCGCAATAATTTTGCGTGACTATCTGGCTCAGGCCGACGGCCGGGCGGCGTCTTAATGAGAATAATCCGACTGCTTCTGCTCATCGTCATCCTGCTCGCGCTGGCCGGCGGCTGCGCCGCCCTCTGGCTGCGCCACGAACTGCGCGCGCCGGTCGAGCACGGACACGCGAACGACTACATCGAGATTCCGCGCGGTCTGTCCACCGACGAGATCATGGCGCGGCTACATGAGTCCGGCGTTATCAGACGGACATGGCCGCTGCTGTTCTATGTGAAGGCGACGGGCGCGGGGCCGCGGCTGAAGGCCGGCGAGTACCGCTTCCCTTCGCCGGTCTCGCCGCTCACCGTCCTGCGCAAGCTGGAAGAGGGGCAGCAGCGCCTCGCCCGCTTTACCATCATCGAGGGCTGGACGCGCTGGGACATCGCGGGCGCGATGGCACGTTTGCCTGAGTTGCACCTGGCCGACGCCGACGAAGCCCTCGCGCTCATGGACGACACGAGTGCGATCAGCGACCTCGACCCGGCAGCGCGCAACCTCGAAGGCTATCTCTACCCGGACACCTACAGCTTCCCGCCCAACACCACGCCGCGCCAGATGATCGCCGCGATGGTGCAGCGTTTCCGCCAGGTCTGGGAGGGCGAACTGGCCGCCGAGGCCCGCGCGCAGGGCAAGAGCGTCCACGAGATCGTGACCGTCGCCTCGCTCATCGAGACCGAGGCGAAACTCAAAGAGGAGCGCCCCATCATCGCCTCGGTCATCTATAACCGGCTGCGGCACGGCATCCCGCTCGGCATAGACTCGTCCATCATCTACGCCTCCAAACTCGCCGGCAAGTGGCGCAACGACGGCAAAGTTTATCAGAGCGATCTGGATCGCAACTCGCCCTACAACACGCGCAAGCTCACGGGCCTCCCGCCCGGCCCCATCGCCTCGCCGCACGTGCGCTCGCTCTCGGCCGCGCTCGCCCCGGCGCAGACCGATTACATCTACTACGTCCGCGAACCCTCGCGCGACGACGGCGCGCACAACTTCTACAGCAGCGACGCGGACTTCCAGCGTGGCGTACAGGCCCTCAGAGACTGGGAGCGCCAGCGTAACGCACAGGCCCAGGCGGATAACAGCAACCGCTGAGGTGACAGCTCACACCGAGCCTGAATATAGCGGAAGGCGGTGCACCACAGAGGCACGGAGGGCACGGAGGGAGCACGGAGGCTGGCCGCCATTCAACCCTCTGTGCTGCCTCTGTGCCCTCTGTGCCTCTGTGGTTAATTCCTGCCTGCGTCATATTCAACTTTATTTGAATCCCCTTCGCTTCCTACTCTTGAATTCACCAATGCATTGCTCTATCCTCAGCACGTCTCCCCTAAGCGATCACTGCCAGCGTTCCGCCGAGACGCTGCGACCAGGGAGGGTTGCGAACCATGAAGCTGCTGCTATCTCTTTTACTCTGCTGCGTCGTCACCGGTCTGACCGCGCGGGCGCAAGACAACCAGGGCAAGGGCGTGGACACTCAGACGGGCCGCATCCGCGACACGGGCAATGATCGCATGCCCGCCAACAACGGCCGCAATCAGAGCACCGGCACGGGGCGCGGGATAGACTTCGGCGGCGGGCGCACGCCCCAGCCTCCGCCCCTGCCCAACCCGTACCACTTCACCGCCCGCCGCGACGCCGTGATGAACGCCGTCCAGGAGTTGATGCGCGAGCGCAAGCTCATCCTCGACACCAGCGTGTCCCGGCCGGACGACGGCATCTTGATCAGCCAGCCCTACCGCTTCGTCAAAGGCACCGTCGTCGCGATCACGGAACTGAACCGCTACGCCGAAGTGCCGACCGAGACGACGCGCGGTTGGTCGCAAGGGCGCTACACTGTGATCGTCGAGGTGCAGCCGGTTGACGGGGTGAATACGAACGTGTCGGTGAACACGCGCATCGAAGGGCGCAGCGACGGGGCGGCCGGGGCCGAATGGATCAGCCTGCGCAGCAACGGCACGGCCGAGCAGGAGTTTTTGAGCGCCCTCATCGAGAAGATCACGGGCGCACCCGCGCCGGGGCGCGCGCTGCAACCTGAGCCGCCCCCGGAATAGAGCAGAGAAGGTCAATTATATATACATTTAACGGCTGCCCGTTAAAGTATCTATTGAGCGGCATTTGAAGCTCTGGAAGGCAGTTTTGTTATGGCGTCAGACGAGCCATTGAACGAGTTACACCTCGTCGCGGACGAAGGGCGACAGTCGCCGTGGGTTAAGCTCGGCGCGGTCGCCTGCGCGCTGGCGGTGACGGGCGCGCTGCTGGCCGGCTACTTCGTCCTGCAACACCGGCAGAAGCAGCGCGCGCTCGCCGCGCAACAGGCGGCCGCGGCCGCCAAGAAGAATCCGCCCGTAGAGGCGCAGATTTTTGAGAACGAGGCCCGGCTGCAAGGCGGCGACGCAATTATCGGCGGCGTGGTGCGCAACATCTCTAACGCGCGCATGGACGATCTGAGCGTTGAGGTGCAGTTGATCCCGCGCACGGGCGAGACGCTGAAGTTGCAACAGCTTAAGCTTGAGCCTTCGGGGCTGAACCCCGGCGAAGAAGGTCGCTATTCGCTGACCGTGCCGTCGCGGCAGTGGAGCGCCACGCGCCTCGTGCGGCTGGTGAGCGGCGCGCGCGGCGGCGAGATCGCCTTCAGGTCGCAGGTAGGCGAGCGCCGCCCGCTTGAGCAGCCGGCGCAGGGCGGGAGAGTGGTCATCGTGCCGGAGCGCAAGGGTAAGCGCGACGAGTTCCTTAACACGCCCGATAACCCGATTGCGATTCACTGAATCGGCCGCGGCTCAGGTGAAACTTTACGAGTCGGCACGACGACAGAAGCTAGAGCGACGCTTGAAGCGGGGCGAGCTTATTGTTTACACTGTTGCGCCTGAAGCAGAAAGACTTTCCTCAGTCGGAGGGGCAACCCACGGCCCCGGCAGATCGTCCCAAGGGTGACTCAGGCAAACGCGGCCCGCACTTGAGCGTCGAAAAAGAGCGAGTTTGATCAGCAGTCTTCGATAGCACGGTAACACCTCGATGTTTCGCTCCGCCATATTGTCGTCTTTGTTGCTCGGCGTGCTCCTGTCCGCCGGATTGGCCCAGACCGCGGCCCCGCTCCCGCCCATTGATAAGCCGGGGCGGCGCGGCGAAGACCCGCGCGACCCGGCGCAGGACTCGCGCCAGGAGATGCTCCGCGAGATGGAGGTGAAGCGCGCTCAGAACGAACACAAGCAGAACATCGAGCGCGCCAAGGAGAGCGCGCAACTGGGCGCGGAGTTGCGCGACGCTTACGCACAGCAGAAATCGCTGGGCCAAGCCGACCTGAAGAAGCTCGGCCGGATGGAGAAACTCGCCCGCCAACTGCGTAGCGAGGCCGGCGGCTCGGACGACGAAGAGCCTCTGAAAGACCCGCCGAAGGACATGCAGGCGACGCTTGCGCGCATGGCCGAATTGACGGAAGAGTTGCGCAAGTGTATTGAGAAGATGCCCCGGCAGGTCGTCTCGGCCGGCGTCATCACGCAGACGAATGAACTGATCGAGCTTGTCCGCCTGGCCCGCACCTTCGCGCAGTAGTAGTAGTAGAGACACGCCACGTGCTCTTCCGACTCACACGCACCCCGCCCCACCTCTGGCTGCTCGTTCTTCCCTGCCTACTGCTAACGGCCCTCGCGCCCGCGGCGCAGTCGCGCGCCCCGCAGGACGACGAGATCGTCCGCGTCAACAGCGATCTCGTCGTGCTCAACGTGACCGTGACGGACAAGAGCGGCGCATACGTGCACGGACTACGGCGGGAGGATTTCAAAGTCTTCGAGGATGGGCAGGAACAGACCATCACCGCCTTCGGCGTGGAGGAGACGCCGTTCGCGGCGGCGCTGCTCCTGGACATCTCCGGCAGCATGGAGGGGCGCGTCTCGCTCGCCCGCTCGGCCGCCATACGCTTCCTCGATGGCTTGCGCACGGACGATAACGTCGCCGTCTATAGCTTTCACACCACGGTCAAGCAGGTGCAGGACTTCGCCTACACGCGCGACCTCGCCCCGCTCGTCTTCGGCATGAGCGCCGAAGGGCTGACGGTCTTAAACGACGCTGTCGTGCAGGCGGCGCGCGACCTCTCGGCCCGCGCGGAGAAGCGCCGCGCCATCGTCGTCCTGTCCGACGGTGCGGACACGCACAGTTCGGCCTCGGCCGACAAGGCCTTGAACGCCGCGCTCGCCGCCAACGCCACCATCTACACGGTCGATCTCTCCGACCGCAGCGCGCGCAACCCGCAGGTGATGGGCGGCTCGGCGGCGCTCAATTTTTTCGCCGCGCGCAGCGGCGGGCGCTACTTGCAGACACCGGGCGGGCAGGAGTTGCGCGAGGCGTTTGCCGCCGTCGTCGAGGAGTTGAGCAACCAGTACACGATCAGCTATCGCCCGACCAACCGCGCGCGCGACGGCCGCTGGCGCTCGATAGAACTCAAGCTCGCGCGCCCCGCCCTACAGCCCCGCACGCGCCGCGGCTACCGTGCGCCCAAGGGCTGAAGTATGCAGAGCGGCGCGCTTCAGTTGCTGTGGCGGGCGGGGCGGCTGGCGCGGCGCAGACCGGCTGAAGTGCTGCTCGTCGCGCGCATGGCGGGCTGGGTGCTGGCTCTGTCGGTGTTGATAAGATTGCTGCCGCTGCCGCGCGTGCTCCGCATTGTCGCGGCCGGGCGGCGCGGCGGGCGGTGGTCTCACGCGCTCCCCGCCGAACGGATCGCGCAGTTGCTGGATATGCTCCTCGCCCTCGACCTCTTCGTCTTCACGCCCGTCTGCTGGAAGCGCGCGCCGGTGCTGCAACGCTACCTTGCGCTCAACGGCGTCGAGACGCGCATCGTCTTCGGCGTGCGCAAGACCGGCGGCGACCTGCTCGCCGGCCACGCGTGGCTTGAGCAAGACGGCCGGCCCGTCTTTGAAACCGAGCAGCCGGATTACGTCGTGACTTACGCCTACCCCTGAAGTCAGTACCGCCTGCGCCGAGTTGGTCTCGTGCCGGCGCGCGGACTGCGTGAACGGAAAAGACCGACCACGAAATCACACGAAGCAACACGAAGAAAGAGACACGAAAGTTGGTGTCACTTGTTTCGTGTTGCTTCGTGTGATTTCGTGGTTAATTGTATAGGGTTATGACGAGAGACAGCCGGCGGGCGCGATCCAGATTGGATCGCGCCCGCCGGCTGCTTTTGCCGCGGGCGTGCGCCCGCCGCGTCTCTACCCTGTCTTAAGGCAGCGCCTCGACGTTGATGAAGAAGCGGTAGCTGCCGCCCTGCTGGACGCCGAGCAGGAAGTGCAGGTCAATCGTAGCGCCCGGCGCGAGCGAGCCGCCGGGGATGGCGACGGTAAGACTTGAGTTCAAGCCCCCGCCGTTCGGCTGCAAGAGCGGGGCCGGCTGCTCGACGGTCGTGCCCAGCACGGTCAGACTGCCCAGACTCGTGCTGATGTTAAAGTTCGAGCCGTCAATCGCACGCAGGTCGGCCTGCGTGCCGCCGGGCGAGTAGCCGGGGCTGTTGAGCGTCGTCACGTCCACGATGCGGAAGCGCAGGCGCGTCACTGTCTGCGCCGTCGTGTTTGTGAATCGGCGGCGGATCGAGAGCGTGCCTTGACCGCCGTTCGGGACCTGCGTCAGATCGCGCACGCGGTTCGGGCTGGCGGTGGCCGGCGAGTTCGGCTCGATCAGGCTGGCCTTGATCTGCGCGTTGCGCTGGACGGGGCTGGCCGTGTTCTCCGGCCCCGGCGCGCCCAACTGCGACTGCACGCCGCCGTAAGAGCCGGCGTTGGTCGAGACGAAGACGAAGTCCTGCGCGTTGTTGTCCGTGTCCTGCGGCGTGCCGGTCGAGAGCTTGCGCACGAAGGCGTACTGCCCATCGTTCGCGCCCGGCGAAGGCAGGTTCGTCCCTTCGCGGAAGAGCGTGGCGGTCGCGCCGCCCGCCGCGTTCAGGCTGACGGCGTCGAGGCGCGTGAGCGACGAGAAGCTGGCCACGTTGGCGGTCTGGAACAGCGCGATTGCGCCGTCGTCCGGGATGTCGGTCGTCCCGCCGCCGTAGGTCTGATCGCCCGGCGCGTAGCTGGACAGCGTGTAGCCAGCGGAGGCGACCGGAGCAAAGCCCAGGGTTTTCAGCCGCAGGCTCGCCGATTTCGTCGGCTGACCAAGTTTGGCCGTGGCGGTGACGCCGCCCGCGTCGTTGGTCAGCAGGTAGTGACCGCGCGGCGGGATGGTTACGTTGTTCGGGATGACGGCGGCGATGGCCGTCGTCGTGCCCGCGCCGTTGGTGTAGGCGAGCGCCCAGCCACCCGACCCGTCGGTGGCGTTGATCTGAAGCGGCGCGGACGAGATGTTGTAAAGCTCTATGTACTCGTCGAGCGCGCCGTCAATCCCCATCCCCGCGTCGAAGGTCGGGCCGCGGAAGCGGAACTCGCTGATGAGGAGCGGCGAGCCGAGCGAGAAGTAGGCGACCGGCATGTCGTGATCCGAGATGCGCTCCGGGCGGCTGGGGTCGCCATAGTAAATGGTCGGGAAGTCGCTGTCGTTGCGCGCGTAGGCGAAGCGCGCGAGGCGGCTCATCATGGGCTGGTTGACCAGCTCGTGATCGAGCACCTGTGCGTTGCCGTCGAAGGTGTACGAGTAGCGCTGATCGGCCGGCAGCGTGCTGACCAGATCGGTCAGGTCGGGGTTGACCAGATCGGGACTCGCCAGCACCACCTGGTCGGGCGGCGCGGGCGTCCCCTTGATCGTGCCGATCACGTCCACGTAGCCGTCGTTCACGTCGAAGGCGTTGTAGTCGCCCACGGAGATGATGTTCTCGGTCGGGTCGGCCGCCTGCCGCCCCTGGATGAGGTTGGCCAGGTATTCGGCCTGCGCGCGCCGCTTGGTGCGGACGCGGTTGCCGTCCACGGGGTCGTCAATGCTGCCGAGCGAGCGCAGGTGGTTGACGATGACGGTGAACGCGTAGGGGCTGCCGTTCGCCGCGCTGATGGTGGCGCGCAGGACGAGCGGCGGCCGGTCGTTCAGGAGTTCCTGCTGGCCGTTGTTCGGGTTGGTGTAGGTCGTGGTCTTGCCGAACTGCGTCACGTCCACGACGGAGACGCGCGCCGCTTTGACGAGGAAGCCCACGTCAATGCCGCCCACGTCGTTGCCCTCGACCAGGTAAGCCTGATAGTTCGGGTTGGGCTGCCCGGCCGCCACGGCGTCGGTGTTGACCTTGTTCGCCACGGCTTGCAGCGTCGGCAGGTTCTCCATCTCCTCGACGCCGATCACGTCCGGCGTGCGCATCACGTTGCGGATCACGAGCGACGCCTTGTTGAGCCGGTTGTTGAAGGCGGTGGTGGTGAGCGCCACGTCGCTGATGCCGGGGTCGTCCGTCGTGTCGAAGAACCGCTCCATGTTGAACGAGGCGACGGTCAGCTCGGTGCTGAGCGGCGTGGGCACGGGGATCGCGCCGAGCAGGTTGCCGCTGACGCCGGGCGTCGTCGCCGCGTCGGGTAGGATCGTGTAGGTGCGGAAGGCGTAGTCGAGCGGCCCCGTCAGGTTCGTGACGACCGCGCCGGCCGTCACGTCAATCGGGGTCGTGCCCGGCTGCGCGTCGCTGTCCACGCGCAGGCGTTCGGGGTTGGCGTCGAAGCGCGGCACGTTCGGCGGCGCGGGCGAGGGCACGGGGTCGGGCACTTGTATGCCCGGCTCGCGGAACGGGCGCGGCGTGCCGGTGATGACGCCGTAGAAGACGCCGTTCGAGGTCGCCGTCGCGTTCGCCTCGTTGATGTTCCCTTGCGTCGGCCCGCACACGGTCAGCGAGTTGACGTGCACGCGCATGCCTTCGAGGCGCTCGATGTTGTTGATGTCGTTCACGTTCATGTCCGCCGCCGTGATGGTGACGGCTGCGGGCAGCGTGTTGCCGGTCGAGTTCAGCGAGACCGACGGGCTGATCAACTCGGTGACCGGCGGGCTGTTCGGGTCGGCCGACGGGATGAACTCCTGCACCGTGGCGGTGACGTTTACGCTGTTGCCGATGGCGGCGGTGGCGGGCGGCGCGCTCGACGTGAAGACGAAGATGCCCTCGGAGGTGCTCGGGTTGGCGTCCGCCTGCGCGTCCGGCGTCTGGAGGAAGAAGCCGTTGCTGCGCAGCCCCGTGACGATGCCCGTCGTGGTCACGCTCTGGCCGGCGAAGGGCGAGGTGTTGCCGCTGCCCTGGATGTCGTGGATCGGCGTGATTGATACGTCGTCGTTCGAGATCGTGCCGACGCCCTGACTGTCGCCGATGGCCGCATTCATGGCGTTCGACAGGTTGACGAAGAAGGTCTCGTTCGGCTCGGTGGTCGCGTCGCCGCAGACCTGCACAGTGATCGGCTGGGCCGTGTCGCTCGGGTTAAAAGTCAGCGTGCCGGAAGTTGTGATGTAGTCCACGCCGGGGCCGCAGCTTGCGCCGCCCGTGGCCGGGTTGGTCGTACCGTTGGCCGTGGCATAGTCAACCGTCACGGTCTGCGTGCTCGCCGGCGAGAGGCTGACCGTGAACGTGAAAGCGGTCATGCCGCTGTTGCCTTCGGACTGTGTTACGTCGTTGATCGTGAGCGCGGGCGTGGGCGTCGGCGTTGGTTGCGCCATCACGGGGGCCAGCGCGACGCCGCGGAAGGCCGTGTTCGTAGGGGCGGTGGCGATGCTCGTGAGCGTTCCCGTGATCGTCGCGTTATAGCCGGTCGTATCGGTTACGGCGAGAAGCGTGCTGGGATTGGTGGTGTAGAGCGTGACGTTGCTGCCGTTGACCACGCCGGTCAGTCCGCGCAGGCCGGTGGTATTAGCGATGCTGCCGTTTGCGACCCAGGAGCCGGACACGAGCGAATACTTCTGGATGCCGCCAGTGCCTCCCGCCCCGTTATCGTCCGCAACGTAGAGCGTGTCAACGCCGGCGACACCGGCGTTTAAATCAGCGAAGAAGAAACCGTAAGGGCTGGTCGTCGCCGTCGGGTAGCCGGGGAGATTCGTGATTGTCTGTCCACTCGTGGTCGGCGTCCCCGAGCCGACCGTTGCCAGGCGAAACGCGCCGGATTGCGACGAGACGTAGAGCTGCCCGCCGAAGATGTTTGTCTGCCGCAGATTAGTTACTGTTGCCGTGTTGAGTGCCGTCGAAGTCGTCGCGCCGAGTGTTGTGTAACGGATGCCACCGCCCGAACTGGTGCCGGCAATCCACAGATCAGTGCCGTTGGTGCTCACCGAGCTACGGGGGTTCCCGCCGCTTATCGCGTCCGTCAGCGCGGTGGTCGTGTTCACCGTGCCCGAAGCGTCCACTCGTCCGATGACGCGGTTGATGGTCGAGGAGCTTGAGCTTGTGACATTCGCCGTGCCGGGTGCTGCGTCATAGCCGGTGAGGGTCAGGGAATTACCATCCGTCGAGCGCGTCAGCAGACCTTCGGACGTGGCCGTGCCGCTGGCGGTCAGCGTTTGGTTCGCCCCGCTGTCCGCCGTCGGCATGGCGATGGATTGCACCGGCGCGCCGCCGCTCGTCGTGTATTCGTCAAGAAAGACCGCCGTCGCGGCACTACTGAGCGCGGCACTCCCGGTGCCGACGCGGTAGATGACCAGGTCGCCGGCGGTGAAACTGGCGCTGGGCTGGATCGCCGACGGCGCGGATTGCTTCTGCGCCAGCGCGAGACGTGTGAGCGGAATGAGCGTGAGGGCAAAAGAGGTGACGATGATACAGGTCAGAATGCGGCGACGGGCAGAGGCGGATTGCCGTCTGCGAAAAATCGAAATGGGCACGGGCTAAATTCCTTTCTTGGCTTGGAGCTTTCTAGGGCGGCGTCATCCCTGCGGCGAGTCTCGCGCAGAAAATTTTGTAGCGAAGTTTTTACCGGATTGGGCGCGCGGCGTCAAGCCCGGCCGCCGCACGCGTTCACGCGTCCGTGCGTAACAGTCTGTGCGCCGCGAGCGACGAGAGCAGCCGCTCGATTGAGGCGGTCGCGTGTTCTGCGGTCACGTCGTAAACGTCCATCAACTCGCGCACGATCTCGTCCTTCGTGCGCCCGCGCTCAAGGCCGCGCCAGATGAGCATGGCCGTTTCGTTGAGCGTGTAGTAGCGCTTGGCGTTGAGATCGACGAGCACCGCCTCGCGGCCGTCGAACTCTGTGTAGACGACGTGGTCGTGCGGGCGTTGCAGGCTGTCAGTCATCAGACGATGTCCAGTTTCCAGTTGCCGCCCTGCGGCGCGGCGGGCAGGACGGGCAGGGTGCGCGGCGGGTGATCGGACGCATTGCGCTCAGTCCTCGCCGCCGTGCGCCAGGGTATCTTGCCGAAGGATTGCAGGCAGAACAGGCAGGGCGAGCCGGTGTAGAGGTCTGGCTCGACGCCGCGCGCGGCGCACGCTGCCAGCGCCTCGTGCCGCCGCGCGACCTGCGCGCGTGCCACTTCGAGCAGCCGCGCGTAGCCATCCGAGAACCCCTCGCGCGTCAGGTCTGCGACCACGTCAGGCTCCGCGTCCGCGTTGCGATAGCCGGCCATGTTGCAGCAGAGCGTGAGCCGCCCGCGCCAGTCCACGTTGCAACTCGTGCCCCTAAGCGGCGAGCAGGGCGCGGCCGGGTCAGCGTCGTAATAGCCGACGGAGAGTCCGACCGGCATCTTCAGGATGCGCGAGAGCACGCCGATCTCCTGCTCGGCGTGGCGCTGCTCTTCGAGGCTCAGGGCGGACTCGGCTTCGAGTTGCGCGGAGGTCGGCAGGAGGTGCGCGAAGTGGAGCGCGGCCGCGCCGAGGCGCGCGGCGAGCAGCGCGATCTGTTCGAGTTGCGCCGCGGTGTCGCGGCGGATACCGACCTTGAAGACGAACGGGATGCCCTGGACGTGGCAGCGGGTGACGGCGCGGATGACGCGGTCGAAAGAGCCTGCGCCGCGCCAGTGGTCGTGCGCCGCGCGCGTCGCGCCGTCCACGCTGAAGGCGACGAGCCGTACCGCCGCCTTGTGCGCCAGGAGCGCCGGATAGACGCGGTCGAAGTGCCAGCCGTTGGTGACGAAGCTGAACTGAATCTGCTCGGCGGCGACCGTCGCGGCGATCTCGGCGAAGCGCGGGTGCAGCGTGACCTCGCCGCCGGTGAACGTGACGTAGTCTATCTGGTAGGTGGCGCGCGCGGCGCGGATGATGCGCCCCAACAGGTCGGCGGGGAAGAAGTTGGCCTTAGTCTCGTAGAGCGCGTCTTCGTCCCGCATGCAGTAGCTGCAATGCAGGTTGCAGACGTTGGTCAGCTCGATGGTGAGCCGGACGGGGTCTGTTCCGCGCTGCGGTTGCGCCTGGGCTGTGGACGACACGGGAGGACTCTACCCTTTCATGTAGGGCGCAAGCAACTCGGCGGCGCGCGCCGGGTCGCCGAGGAGGTCGCGGCCCGACAGCAGTTCGTAAGACCGGCACTGGTTGGCGAGCAGCGCGAGCGCGCGCAGGTAGTCCGGGGCGACGTGCGCGTCGTAAGTCGCCCACGGGCAGAAGCGCACGAGTTGCTGCATGGCGGCGCGTGCGGAGATCGGGTTTATGCGCGTCTCCTCGTCGCCCGTCAACTGCGGGAAAAAGAGCACGCGCGGGCGCGAGCGCCGTGCGCGCGCGTCGGGGAAGACGATGTCTGGTTGCAGCTTGCGCTTACTCGGATCGGAGGCGACGGGTGTGCCGAGTGCTTCGTCGAGGTGCGGGAGCGTGTGCCCCGCGAGCGTCGCGGCGGAGACGGCGAACAGCCGCCGCAGCCCTTCGACTTCGACGCCCGCCGCCGTTTCCAGCAGCACGACCATGTCGTCCGACAGGTAGCGCCAGCCGCTCGCCGCCAGCTTGAACGTCAGCGTGCTCTTGCCGCTGCCGGCCGCGCCGACCAGTAGCGCGCCCGCGCCCGTCACGGGATCGAGCACGCCGCCGGCATGCACGTCGAAGACGCCTGCGCGCCGGAGGGCAGCTTGCAGGCCGTAGGAGAATGCGTTGACCAGCGCGACCGAGTGGCGCGCATGTGGCGTCTCGCCGAACCAGACCTCGACGGTTCGCGCGGCAGGTTCGGCGATGACAATTAACGATGCGTCAACGTCGAGGAAGAACGCGGCCCCGTCCGTGTGACAGACGCCGTGGTTGATGGCGAAGGTTTGCAGCCCCGTGGGGATGGGCGGCGCGGCGGCCCGCAGGACTTTAAGCGTAACGGCGGCCCCGGTGTTATCCGGGGCCGCCGTCCGGGCGAGAAGGAATCCGTTGAGAAAATCTGCAACCCATTGGGCCGCCCAGCCCGGCTGTGCGTCTATGCGCAGCAGACGACCCGCTATTGTGTAGTAGCCGGTTAGCGAAGCCTGGGTTGCCGTTGGGGCGAAGGTTGCGCGCACGTCTGCGGACACAGATCAGCCACAGTAACCAGACGGTCGCTAGACCGTTGAAGCTTCGATAGTCGGCGCTTGGAAGAAGGTCGTCGCCTCCAGCACATCTACGGGCACGGACACCGCCGGCTCGACGAACTGCTTCTTCTCGGCGGGCTGCGTGCGGGTCTGCTCGGTGCGTTCGCTCTGCTCGGTGAACTGCTCGGTGACAGGGTTCGAGTTCTGATTGTTCAAGGCTTCCGTCTCCTCACATTTTAGTAGTCTGCGTGCTGGTTGGCGGCGCGAGAACTATGCGCAGCGGTCTGGTTTCATACGTCTGAAGATCGGTGCGCTGGTACAAACGGATGTTTGGCGAGAGCGAGCGCACAACTTGCTCCATCGTGGCATTATTCAGGTCAACGTCCACGAGTTCGCTAGAGTCATATTTCATCTCGAAGGGAATGTCAACCTTGTTGGCGATTTCGTAGAGCACGGCGGTCAGCGGCTGTTTGCGCGCGTGCAGCGTCACCTGGTTGCGCTCGATCTTGACGCTCAGCGCCTTCTCCTGCTTCTGCCGCTCCGACTCCGGCTCTAAGCCGTCCTCCGTGTTCCCCTCGATCAGGATGGCCTCCGAGTCGCCCCGCACGACCTCCGCGTCGCCCGGCGGCGGCTCGTTCAGGGCGTAGAGGTACAGGGCCATGATCTTGGGCTGCGCGCCCGCGTCGCCCGTCACCTCGTAGTCAATGTAGGGCTGGGGCGCGATCATGCGCAGCGCCCCTTCGAGCGGCGTGCCCGTGAACTCCAGCGTGATCTGCGCCTTCTCCATCACGGGGCTGAGCCGGACGGGCACGTCCAACTTGCGGCTCAACTCCGACGCGATGGCGGCGACCGGCGCGTGGTCGGCCTTCAGGCTCACGAGGCGCGGCTGCGTCGTCGTCAGCTTCAGCCGCCAAGTGCCCTTGGCGCTGCCGGCCGGCTGCTGGGCGTCGGTTTTTGGCGCGGACGCGGGCGGCTGCGGCTGCGTCGGCGCGGGCGTGGCGCTCGGTTTGGCCTGTGTCTGCGTTGACGGTGAAGCTGCTGGCGTACCCGTCGGCGACGGCTGTGCTGTGGTGGAGGGGCGCGTGCCCCGCCGGCGCTGTGCCTGCGCGCCCGGCGGCCCCACCAGCGATACGAACACCCCCATCAGGATCAACAACTGCCACCTTGAAAACATCTTTGGCATTCTAACCTACCTCTTCAATTCATTGCCAGACTTTTATTATTCGACACACGGCCGACATCCCGGCGGATGCCCTTGCTTCGATGTTACGGCTGAAAAATGGTTGCTAAACTCTTACCGCCCGGCGCGCGCCGGCACTTAAAACGTCGCGCCGCCCCGAGCAAGAGAGACGTGCCGCGTAATAAGAGATTCTCTGACTGCGCAAGCCCGACGGGGATGGGTCGAGAATCGTTGAGTGGCGTTGAAAGTAGCATACTCTCACGAAAGCGGCAACGTTTAACGCGGACGCTCGCGCCGCTTCTCAGTGGAAATGGCGCGGGCCGCCGGTGACGAGCATGCGGACGGGGCGCAGCAGGTAATAGACGAAAGTAAACGGCACGGGCAGCGCCAGACGCGCCAGATCGTCCTCGTTCGGCGTGATGGTGAAGCGCAGGTAGTTGAGCTTGTCGCGCAGCCGGCGGCGCGCCTTAAGCTGGAAGTAAAAATAGCCCCGCAGCCCGCTCGGCGTCAACGCTGGCGTAAACAGGTCGCGCCGGACGGCGGCGGCCAGCGCGGCGACCTGCGGCTCGTCCGCCAGCGCCCGCCGCACCTCCGCCGGCAGTTCCGCGCCCAGCAGATCGGCCGCCAGGCTGAGGCCGAGCAGGAGCATGCGCTCGCTGCCCGAAGCGCGCGCGGCGGCGACGAGGCGTGGCCAGTTCAAGTCGCGCCGCCGCTCGATGAGGGCTGCGATGTCGGCGATCCAGGCGAGCCGCTCCCAGAGGTGTTTCGCGCCGTGGATGCAGAGCGCGAGCAGCATCGCCTCCGGCGCGGGCCGCTCGATCCGCACGCCGTCTAGTTCGCCCTCCTCCCGCCGCGCCCACAGATCGTCGGCCGTGAACGGGCGCGCGAAGTGGGGCGCGCTTACAGCCCAGTGCAGTTCGACCACGAGCCGGTGGCGCTCGCGCGTGAATGGCAGGTTGCACTGCGTCCGCAGCATGATCGCCTGCTGCGTGTCGTTGAGCGGCGTGTAGGGTGCGTAGCCCTCGGCCGCCAGCACTGCGCAGGCGCGCGTCACGTCCTGCGGGCGCACGATTATGTCCAAGTCGCTGAACTGCCGGAGCGCGACGTTGCCGTAGAGTTCGGCGGCGAGCGCCGGCCCCTTGTAAGGCATGGCCTCGATCTGCCGGGCGGCGAAGAGTGCGAGCAGTCTTTGCAGTTCGCGCGTCAGAAAGACGTTCAGCGCGGCGACCCGCTGGAAGGCCGCGTGCAGACGGCGCTGCTGCTCGGCAGGAACAGAGGCCGGGCAGATTTTGTTGAGTTGATAGTGGAGCAGCGGTTGCAGCCCGTGCCGGTCGGAGAGCGCCAACAGATAATCCCAATCCAACTCGCCTGCCGCCAACTCGCGGACGCGCGCCGCCTGCGTCGCGTCGAGCCGCGCGCGCGCACAGCACAGGAGCAGTTCCACTTCGGGTCGTCGCTCGAACGCCCGGCCATTGGTGGCCGCCAGCACGTCGTCTTACTCCACCTTCACGCCGTAGCCCAGCCCGTCGCCAACCGGCAGCACGGCCGCGCGCAGTTGCGGGTGGCGCACGAACCGTTGATTGAACAGTCGCAGCGCCTGCGTCGAGGCGGTCTGCCCTTCGTCGCGCACCTCGCCCGCCACCTGCCCGCCCCACAGCAGATTGTCAGCGACGACCACGCCGCCGCCGCGCAAGAGCGGCAGGGCGGCTTCGAGATAAGCCTCGTACTCTTCCTTCACCGCGTCGAGGTAGATGAGATCGAATGTGTCCGTCAGGCGCGGCAGCACGTCGAGCGCCAGCCCGCGTTCGATGCGCACGCGCGCCGCCACATCCGCGCGCGCGAAATAATCTTCGGCGCGCGCGATCATCTCCGCGCTCGGCTCAACCGTAACGACGAGACCGTCGGCCGCCATGCCGCGCAAGAGGTTGATGACGGAGTAGCCGATGGCCATGCCGATCTCCAGCACGCGCCGCGCGTTGATGGCCCGCGCCGTGATCTCCAGAAAGAGCGCGACCTCGCGGTCGGCGATGGGGACGCGGTGCTCTGCGGCGTAAGCCTCCATCTCGGCCAGCAAGTCAATGCTCGCCGGGTGTAGCTGCTCAAGGTACTCGGCCTGCTCGCGCTGAATGATGGCGTCAATTTTCGCTTTCATAATTTGCGTCCGGTTGGATTATCTCCCGCGAGAGCGCCAAGTCTAAACGCAACCTGAGGCGGAGCGCAATCGCGCGGCTGGTGCTGCTGCCGTGGCGTTTACTCAACGAGGAAATTTCAACACGGAGGGCACAGAGGCACAGAGGGCATGGAGGAAACGAGCTCAGATTCGAGATTTGAAATTTGAAATGATTTCTCTGTGTCCTCTGTGCCTCTGTGTGCTCTGTGTTGAATCCCAAGCCTCGCAACAGACAGGTTTGCGCGCTAACGGGATTCCGTCAGTTGTCGGAATTATCCTGCGCCGCATCGTCGCCGACCGCGACGTAGCGGCGGGCGAGGCCAAGCTCGCGCAGCTTGTGTTGCAGGGACTGCCGGTGCATGCCGAGGATGGCGGCGGCGCGCGTGACGTTGCCGCCGGTCTCTTCCAGGCAGCGCGTGATGTAGCGCCGCTCGAACTCGCGCCGGTCGCTGCGGAAGTCGGCCGTGAAAGGCACGCTCAGCCCCGCGCTCGTCACTTCCCCGCCCGCACGCGGCGGCGCGTCAATGCCCGCGCCACCTTTGATCTCGTCGGGCAGATCGCGCGCCGTCAACTCGTCGCCCTCGGCCATGATGAGCGCGCGCTCGATGACGTTGCGCAGCTCGCGCACGTTGCCGGGCCAGCGGTATTCGAGCAACTGACGTAGCGCCGACGGGGCGAGCCGCCGCTCCGGCAGCTTGTAGCGTTCGGCGGTCTGGCGCATGAACGCTTCGGCGAGGACGACTATGTCTTCGCGCCGCTCGCGCAAGGGGGCGATCTCGATGGTCACGACGCGCAGGCGGTAGAAGAGGTCGGCGCGGAAGTTTCCCTGCTCGATCTCCTGTTCGAGCGGGCGGTGCGTCGCGCTGATGATGCGCACGTCCACGGGGATCGAGTCGTTGCCGCCGAGCCGCTCGATGCGCCGCTCTTCGAGCGCGCGCAAGAGCTTCGCCTGCACGTTCGCGCTCATGTCGCCGATCTCGTCGAGGAAGAGCGTCCCGCCGTCCGCCTGCTCGAATTTACCGCGCCGCCGCGCCGCCGCGCCCGTAAACGCGCCCTTTTCGTGGCCGAACAACTCGGACTCGATCAACTCCGACGGCAGCGCCGCGCAGTTGACGGCGACGAATGCGCCGCGCCTGCGCGTGCTGCTGCGCTCGTGCACCTCGCGCGCGACGAGTTCCTTGCCCGTGCCCGATTCGCCGCGCACGAGCACGGTCGCGTCCGTCTCGGCGACCTTCTCGATGAGCGCGCGCACGCGCCGCATCGCCTCCGATTTGCCGATGAGCGCGCCGCGGGCCGCGCCCTCCTGCGCCAGTGCGAAGCGCAGGGCCTCGTTCTCGCGGCGCAGGCGCACGGTCTCCAGGGCGTTCTTGACGACGAGGCGGAGGTCGTCAACCTCGAAGGGTTTTGGCAGGTAGTCGTAAGCGCCGGCCTTGATCGCCTCGACCGCCATGCGCTCCGAGCCGTGCGCGGTGATCAGGATGACGAGTGGCGCGGCGTCGGGCTGCGTCTGTAGCTCGCGCAGGAAGTCTAGGCCGCTCTCGCCCGGCAGGTTCACGTCGAGCAGCAGCAGGTCGGGTTGGCGTGCGGTGATCGCTTGGCGCGCTTCCGCGACGCTGCCCGCCTCCGCGATGTCGTAGCCGAAGGTGTTCAGGGCGCGGCGCACGCCGTAGCGCGCCGCCTCTTCGTCGTCCACGATGAGAACGCGCAGCTTGTCGTCCGCTCTGTTTTGCTCTGCCATCTGTTTGCGGCGGAAGTGTGAAATTAACCATCCAGCGATTCACTTTGCAAATCTGCGGCCACGGGCGCGAACGGCAGGCGCAACTCGAAGCGCGCGCCGGCCGTGGGCTGCTGCGGGGCGAGTTGGGCGCTCCCGCCCGCGTCTTCCATGCGCTTGCGGACGATGGCTAAACCTAAACCTGTGCCACGTTGGCGCGTCGTGAAGAAAGGCTCCCAGACGCGCTGGCGCAACTCGGTGGGGACGCCCGCGCCGCTATCCGTGACGGCGAAGACGACGTGGCCCGGCTCTTCCCTCGTCTCCACGCGGACGCGCCCGCCGCCGGGCGTCGCTTGCAGGGCGTTGATGATCAGGTTCGTCAGCGCGTCGCGCACGGCCGCGGCCTGCGCGCCGTCGAGCATGGCTCGTGTGCTGGCGTGCGCGTCGAGTTTGACGGAGCGGGCGCGCGCGTCGGCCTGGAAGAGTTCTGTGAGGGCACGTGTGAGTTCGTCGGCGCGCGTGGGCGTGCCGGCGGTCGGCGCGTGGCGCGCGAAGCTGAGGAGTTGCGTGACGCTGCGGCTCAGCCGGTCGGTCTCGCCGACGATCAGCTCCAGGTCGCGCGTGTACTCGCCGGTGACGCGCTCGTCTTCGCGCATCACCTGCGCGATGGACTTGATGGCGGAGAGCGGGTTCTTTACTTCATGCGCGACGGCCGCCGCCATCTGGCCAAGGGCGGCCAGCCGCTCCCCTTGCGCGAGCTTGCGTTCGAGCAGCACGTTCTCTTCGACGAGCCGCGCGTCCTCGACCGCGATGGCCACCTGGCCCGCGAGCACGGCGAGCACGGCGCGCACTTCGGGCGTGAGCGCCGCGCGGGGCGCGTCCACGAGCATCAGGCCCAACTCCTGCTCGTCGCGGCGCAACGTGTAGGCAAGCTCGAAGCTGGCCGCGCGCAATTCCGGCGTGCCTTCGACGACGCCCTCCTGCGCGCGCGCCGTCGCCAACACACGCTCCGCCCACTCGGCAGAGAGTGTCCCGTTATGCCCAGCGTCGCCGGCCACAGGCTTCTCCCTCGGCAACTCATTCTCAGAAGAAAATGCTGACGCATTTTCCTGGGCGTTATCGGACGGGGCGGGATTATGGTCGGGCACGTAGAGCCGGACGCGGCGCAAACCCAACTCATGCGCCGTGCGCTCTTCGACGAAGCGCAGCAGTTCGGGCAGTTGCGCGTGGCGGCGCGACTGCGTGCCGATGCGCGTGACGACTTCGCGGTAGAGCGCCGCCTCGCGCGCGAAGAGTTGCTGGAAACGTTTTTCGAGCCAAGTGCGTAAGGGCGCGGCCGAGAGCGCGAACGCGAGGATGAGCAGCGCCTCGACCGCGCCCGCGCGCAAGTTGTAGCGCCCCGTCAGCCACGTCTCGATGGTGCGTATGCCGTAGAGATAGACGACGAGGATGACGACCGCGAACGAGGCCGCGACGAGGCTCTCCTTGATGATCAACTCAAGGTAGCGATAACGATAGACGTGGTACGCGATGAGCGCCGTCGGCAAGAGCGACCCCAGGTTGCCGAGCGTCTGCAAGTAGTCTTTCAGCACGCTGTCGCGCCCGACGCCGAGCGCGTAGACCGAGAGCAGTAGCGCGGCGATGATCAGGAACGAGCCGGCGAGCGTCGCCATCAAACGCCGCTCGCCCTGCGACTCGGACGAGCGCGCGATCAGTATGTCCGTGCCCGCGATCAGGCAGAGCACGTAGGTCGCCCACAGCCCGAACGGTAAGACGAAGAACGACAGCTTCACGAGCATCGGCGCGTAAGCGCCCTGCCACATGCGCGGCACGGCCACGAACAGAAAGAGCGCCGGGATGTAAGAGAGGTAGACGCGCACGCGCTCGAACCGCGTGAGTGCGCGCCCGCGCGCGTTCGCCCACAGGTGCAGGTGCACATGCAACAGGAATGAATAAGCCAGCGTGATCGACGTGACCGCGACCGAGTCGGCCAGGCGCAGCAGCCAGACCCAGCGCGCCACGTCTAGCCCCAGCAGCGCGCGCAACACAAGCAGCAGGTTGCTCGTGTTCCACAGCCCGATGCTGATCGCGAGCGCCTGTAGCACGCGCTCCTGCGGCGCGAGCGTGCGCCGCTGCCGCGCCAGCAGCACGCTCAGCCACAGGGGCAGCGCCGCCCCCGTGCTGTAGCCGATCAACTGGATTATTTCGAGCAGCGACATAAAAAGCAGTGACGAGTGACGAGTGACAAGCAAGAAGCATTCTAACTCGTCACTTGTCACTCGTCACTCGTCACTGCTTTTAACGCGTCGAGGCGGAGTTCGACTGATTGAGGGGGACGAGGATGATCTCTGTGCGGCGGTTGCGGAGGCGGCCGGCGGGCGTGGTGTTGGAGGCGAGCGGGTTGTCCGCGCCGAGGCCGTTCGACTGTATGCGCGCGCCTTCGACGCCGGCCGTGACGAGTTGGCTGGCGAGGGTTTCGGCGCGCTGCTGCGTGAGCTGGCGCAGCGAAGCCTCGTCGCCGCGGCTGTCGGTGTACGCCTCTATGACCACCTGGTAGTCGGGGTTGTTCGCCAGGAGCGCGGCGAGCGGCTCAAGCGTGGCGGCGGCCTTGGGCGCGATCTGCGCGAGGCGTGCGCCGGCCCAGATTGATTCGGGCAGCACGAGCACGAGACCGCGCGGGCTGTCGCGCACCGTGCCGAAGCGCGCGAGGTTCTGGCGCAGGGCCTCGGCCGCCGCGCGCTGCTGCGCGACGCGCTGCTCGGCCTCATGCCGCGCCTGATCGGCGGCGCGCTCGCCCTCGATGCGTGCGAGCCTGACCCTCGCGTCCTCTGACTCGGCGCGCACGGTCTGCAACTCTTCGCGCAGCCGCGCGATCTCGCTGCGCAGGTCGCGCACCTGCTGGTTGGCATTGCCCAAGTCGCGCTCGGACAACTCGCGGGCGTGCGTCTCGCGTTCGAGCGCGGTCTTCAACTCCGCGATCTCCTGCGAGGCGGAGTCGGCGCTCCGCTCCGCCTCCTGCACGGCGCGGTCGCGGCGCGCGATCTCTTCGCGGCGCAGGCGCGCGGCCTTGCGCACCTCGGCGACCTCTTCGGCCTTCACGCCCAGGTCAATCGCGCGGCGGGCCAGCGCGTCCACCTCCTCGTCCGTCTGCTTCAAGCGCCAGGCGTTCTCGGCCTCTGACAGCTTGGCCGAAGCCTCGCGCAACTCGTCGGGCGCGTCGCGGTCTGCGCCCGCGTAGCGCGCGAGGTTGACGGACTGGCGCGCGCCGAGGAGCGACACGGGCGTGCGCGTGAAGTCGGCGTCGGCCACGTCGGGCACGCGCGGGTCGTTGAAGTAGTCGCTCGTGTTGCCGAGATAGCGGACGTTGACCGTCGCCACGCCTGCTTCGCCGGGCCGCGTCGGCGGCAGGTTCTCCAATACGACCATGCGGGACGGGCCGCGCACGAGGTAGTGCGGCTCGGCCGTGACGATCAGGGCGAAGGTCTGGAGCGGTGTCGTCACGTCGAGTTTGGAGTCTATGAACTGGCTGCCGCTGCGTTTGATCTCGCCGAGGTTGTCGGTGCGTCCTTCGGGCGAGATGGCCCAGAGGACGTAGGTCGTGTAGACGCCGCCGAGTTCGCTGGCGCGCGGCAGGTTGTTGACGCTCAACTCGACGCGTGTGTTGCGCCGCCCCGAACGTTTGACCTTCGCCTCGCCGGACAGACGCGGCAGCCGCGTCGTGCCGCGGAAACGCACCGTTACGGACTGCTCAAGCGGGTACGTGATCGCCACCGTCTCGCGCGGCACGTCCGACTGCGCGCGCACAAGCGCCGGTAAAGCAGTCACAGTAAACGTCAGTAAAAGGAGAGCGGCACAACGTCTGAGGGAGCGTGAACTGTTCATAAAGCTTTGCTCCTGTTGGCTGGAATCGTGAAACCTGCGCGCCGGGCCGCGCCGCAGAAAACCGTCTTCACCCCATTGATGCGCGGCCTCCGCCCGCAAGTTGCCGGAGAAAAGCAGGGATGAGGGCGGAGGGATGAGGGATGAAGGAGTGACCGCTCAACTTGCGTGATCCTGTTTTCATCCCTCATCCCTCATCCCTTATCCCTTTCCTGTTTGCCTCGTCGTTCGGCGATCCATTGGACGAGGGCGAGCGAGAGGGCGCAGAGCAGCAGGATGTGGATGAAGCCGCCTTTGCCGAGGACGACGCCGCCGAGCCAGACGAGCAGCAGCACGATGGTGAGGCCCCAGATGATCACTCTTAAGCTCCTCGCCCGCGCCCGCTCACTGCGCCGCGACCTTCACGGCCGCGTCCGGCAGCCCGACCGCGCGCACGCCCACGTGTCCCTGATCGCCGCTGACGACGAGCGGGCGCGGGCTGCCTGCGCCGATGATCGCCAGCGAGCGGAGCGCCGCCACTGTGCCCGCGCTCGCCGCGCCCGCGCCCTTCGTCTCGTCCACCCGCCAGAGCAGCGAGCCGTCGCGCCCGCTGAGGCCTGCGGCGAACCCGCGCTCGTAAGGCACGAGCACGTCCAGCACGCCGTCGCCGTTCAGGTCTATGAAGGTTGACGAGTAGGCGTCGCCCGCGCCCGCCGCCGACCAGGCGATGCTGCCCGCAGCGTTGACGACGAGCACTTTGCCCGACTTCATCATCGCCACGATCTCCACCGCGCCGTCGTGATCCAGATCGCCCGCCGCCAGCCGCCCGCGCGGGCCGTCGTCGGGCGTCGTCACCTTGCCGAGCGGCTTCAGGTCGTCGCCGTTCAGATAGAGCAGCCCGTGCTCCGTGCCGAGGACGACGATGGTGCCGTTCGGGCCGGTGAAGACGAGCGGCGGCGTGGTGAACGGCACGTCGAACTTGACGGCGCGGAAGCGCGAGCCGTCGAGTCGGCGCACGTCGAGCATCCCGCCCGCGAGCGTGAACGCGACGCCGCGCTCCGCGCCGTTCAAAAACGGGATGGGGCCGCCGACGAGCGCGCCGTCCAATTTCTCGGTCGCGCCCGCGCGGCCCGTGCGCGCGTCTATGAAGTGGAGCGCCGGCTCGTCTGTCACGATGGCCAATTCCGCCACAACCTTGTCGTTGTCGAGATCGGCGACCACGCCGCCGACCACCGTGCCGCCCAAGGGCGCACGCCAAAGCTCGCGCCCCGTCTCGCCTTCGAGCGCGCGCACGCCGCCGTCGTAGGCGGCGACGACGTTCGCCCGGTCGCCGTCCGCGGCGCGCACGACGACGGGCGTGAAGACTGCGGCGGGGCGCGCGGGCGGATCGTCGCGGCGCGCGTTCGGCCGGTAGCGCGCCGTCCAGAGCGCCGAGCCGTTCGCGCCGTCGAGTGCGAAGACCGTGCCTTCGGCGTTGACGGCGACCACGTCGGACGTGCCCGCCCCGCGCAGGGGTGCGGGCTGTGGGCGCAGCACCTCGCCCGTGTACGCCTGCCAGCCGACATCCTCCGGCGAGCGCATTACGCTATCGCTGATGACGACCGCTTCGGGCGCGGAGTACTCGCCGGCCTCACGCACGGCGGGCGCGACGCGCCAGAAGAAGTTGTCGCCCTGCGGCAACTCAACCTCAGCTTCAAAGCCCGTGACGGCGCGATCAATCACGATGTCGCGGAACTCGCGGTCGCGCGCGACCTGTAAACGATAGCGATCCACGCCTTCCCGGCCGCGCCAGCGTATGAACGTGCGCCGGCCCGTCCCGGTCGGTGGCGTCGGGGCGACCGGCGTCGGTTCGACTTTGCGCGGCGCAGTCTGTCTGGGCGTGGGCTTCGTCGCCGCGGGCTTGCGCGGCGCGGGCTGCGTCTGCGTCGTGCGCCGCTGCGCGTGTATGCCGGACGTGAGCAGGACGAGGCACAGCGCGGCGAGTAGAGAGAGGGGCGATCTACGGCGATGCTCGGCGTTCATAGGGCGTCGTTCAGTTTGTAGCCGACGCCGCGCACGGTCAGGACGTAGCGCGGGTTCTTCGGGTCGGATTCGATCTTCTGGCGCAGGCGGTTGATGTGCGGATCGACGTTGCGCTGGTAGCCCTCGTAGTCTGTGCTCCACACCTGATCGAGCAGGTCGTTGCGCGACCAAGCGCGCCCCGGCTCGCTCGCCAGCCGTTCGAGAATCTGGAATTCGAGCGGCGTCAGATCGACGGGCTGGCCCGCGAGCGTGACCTCGTGCCGCCGCTTGTCGATCACCATCTCGCCGATCTGTATGCGGTGCTTGTCGTCCTGCCCGTCGGCGGCGTTGCGGTTCGCGCGGCGCAACAGGGCCTCGACGCGCACTTCAAGCTCGCGCGGGTCGAAGGGCTTGGCCAGGTAGTCGTCCGCGCCGGCCTGGAAGCCCGCCACCTTCGCGTCGATCTCGCCGTGCGCGGTCAGGAACAGACCCGGCGTCTGCACGTCGCGCTCGCGCAGCCGGCGCATCAGCTCAAGCCCCGTCATGCCCGGCATCGTCACGTCGAAGATGAAGCAGTCGTACTTGCCGCTCAAGGCGAGCGGCAGCGCGTCCTCGGCCGACTCGCGCTCCTCGACCTCGTAGCCGGCGCGGCGGAAATAGCCCGCGAGCAGAGGGCGCAAGCTCTCGTCGTCGTCCACGATCAGAATTTTACGTTTCACAGATTGTTCTTATGTCCCTTTGTTCCCGCCCTGCGCCCGGAGCGGCGCAGAACGCACGGCAAATGGTAAAGACGGTGCGGACATTATAGGCCAAACCGCCGCAGGGCAAAGCCGAAACGGGCAAACTTTTTTGCGCGCACGACTCACCACAGAGGCACAGAGGGCGCAGAGGCAGCACAGAGGCCGGCCGCCATTCACGCCTCTGTGCTATCTCTGTGCCCTCTGTGCCTCTGTAGTGCACCGCCGCTTGCCACACGCTCAAGCCCAAAGTAAGCCATTACCCGGCGGTTCTGATTCCTTGACGCCCCGCGACGCGTGTCCGTATAGTCTCTGACTTAAGCGCCGAGCGGCACAGCTTTAACTTCCCCACGCCGAGACAGAAGCGACACTTGCGCGACGAGTAGAGATGCAAGACCTGCGGCGACTCTTAGCCTACCTCAAGCCACACTGGGGTAAGTTCACGCTGGCAACCGCCGCGATGCTCGCGGGCGCGGCGCTTCAGAGCGCCATCAACGCGCTCGTCGTCCCCATCTTCGACCAGGCGCTCAAGGGCGCGCAGGGCGACACGCCGCAGCGCACCAAGACGCTCTTCTCGCTCCAACACCTGATCCCCAACTCCGGCTTCGCCGCCTGGCGCACCATCGCCGTCCTGCTCATCACGTTCACCGTCGCCAAGGGCGTCGCCGAATACTTCTCCACCTACCTGATGGCGCGCATCGGGCAGGAGGCGGTGCTGCGGCTCAGGCAGGACTTGTACGCGCACCTGCTCAAACAGTCCGCCGACTTCTTCGAGCGCCACCGGACGAACTACCTCGTCTCGCGCCTCGTCTCCTCGGCGGCGGCGATAGAGGCGGCGGTGACTAGCACGCTGCGCGACATGCTGCGCGAGAGCTTCGCGCTCGTCGCCTTCCTCGCCGCGTCGTTCTACTTCTCCTGGCGGCTCACGCTCGGCTCGCTCCTCATCGCGCCCATCATCGCGTGGCTCACGGCGAAGTTCGGCCGCTCCCTGCGCACGCTCGCGCGCGACGCCTACGAGGGCAGCCAGCAACTCGTGGACACGGCGCAGGAGGCGCTGGCGAACCAGACCATCGTCAAGGCTTACCGCGCCGAGGCGCGCGAGCAGGGGCGCTTCGCCGAGGTTGCGCGCCGCATCATGCGCGCGAACCTGCGCGCCTCGAAGATCACGGGCTTCGCGCCGCCGATCATCGAGATGATCGGCGTCGTCGCCGTCGCCGTGCTGCTCTACTTCGGGCAGCGCGAGATCATGGCCGGGCGCATGAACGCGGCGCAGTTCCTCACGTTCCTCTTCTTCCTCTTCTCGTCCTACGACCCGATGCGCAAGCTCTCGCGGCTGCACAACGCCATGGAGGTGGCCATCGCCGCCGCGCGCCACGTCTGGGAAGTGCTCGACGAGCGCGTCGAGATGCGGGAGCGGCCGGACGCCGTCGCGCTCGCGCCGCTGCGCGCACAGATCGAGTTGCGCGACGTTTCCTTCAGTTACGCGAACGAGGAGCGAAGCGTGCTGCGCAACATAAACTTGCGCATCCCCGCGGGGCAGGTGGTCGCGCTCGTCGGCGAGTCGGGCGGCGGCAAGTCAACGCTGACGAAACTGATCCCGCGCTTCCATGACCCGACCGGCGGCGCAGTCCTCTGGGACGGCACTGACCTGCGCGCCGCGCGGCTCGCCAGCCTGCGCGCGCAACTCGCCATCGTCACGCAGGAGACCGTGCTCTTTAACGATACCGTCCGCTACAACATCTCTTACAGCCGCCCCGATGCCACCGACCGCGAGATCGAAGAGGCGGCCCGCGTCGCCTTCGCGCACGATTTCATCAAAGAGTTACCGCAGAATTACGACACCATCGTCGGCGAGCGCGGCATCTTCCTCTCCGGCGGGCAGCGGCAGCGCCTCGCCATCGCGCGCGCCGTGCTGGCGGACGCCTCCGTGCTCGTCCTGGACGAAGCGACCTCCGCGCTCGACACGGAATCCGAGCGGCTAGTGCAGCAGGCGCTCGCTAACCTGATGCGCGACCGCACGGCCGTCGTCATCGCGCACCGGCTCTCGACCGTCCGCCGCGCCGACCTGATCGTCGTCATCGAGCGTGGGCGCATCATCGAGACCGGCCGCCACGCAGACCTGCTCGCCCAGAGCGGTACGTACAAACGGCTCTACGAACTGCAATTCGCCGACGAAGAGGAGGAGGAAGTGATGAGTAGGCAGTAGGCGGTAGGCAGCAGGCAGTGATTACGCACCTGCCTGCAACTGCCTACTGCCTACCGCCTACTGCCTACTGAATTATGAAATCAATGACCGGATACGGGCGGGGGTCGGCGGCGGGCGAGCGGTTCAGCGTGGCGGTTGACCTGAAGACAGTGAACAATCGCTTCCTCGACGTGCACCTGCGCCTCGGCGCGGACATGGCGAGCGTGGAGGCGCTGGTGCGCCGCCGCATCGGCGAGCAGTTGTCGCGCGGGCGCGTGGACGTGAACGTCGCGCTCGACCGCTCGGACGACGTGTCCTACGAGATCAACCGGCCGCTGGTCGCGGGCTTCGTCGCGGCGATGCGCGAGTTGCAACAGGAGTTCGCGCTCGCGGGCGAGCCGGACGTGAACGTGCTCGCGCGCCTGCCCGGCGCGATGCAGCCCGTGCGCAACGGCGGGCTGTCCGAAGAGATGATCGCGGCCGTCGCGACGGCGCTCGATGAGGCGCTGGCGGAACTCAACCGCATGCGCGAGCAGGAGGGCGCGGCGCTCGCCGCCGAGATGCACGCGCGGCTCGACTCCATCGAGGCGCAAGTGCCAATCATCGAGGCCGTCGCCGCCGGCATGGTCGAGAACTACCGCGCGCGCCTGCAACGCCGCATCAGCGAACTGCTCGCGCGCGACGGGCTGGAAATAGTCGAACTCGATCAGGGCCGGCTCGCGCAGGAGGTGGCCTATCTGGCCGACCGCAGCGACATCACGGAGGAGCTTGCGCGCCTGCGCAGCCACGTGCAGCAGTTCCGCGCCGGCATAGACGGCGCGGGCGAGGTCGGCAAGCGGCTCGACTTTCTGCTGCAAGAGTTGAACCGCGAGGCGAACACCGTGCTGTCGAAGTCCACCGACCTTGCGATCAAAGAGCCGGCGCTGATAATCAAAGCCGAGGTGGAGAAACTGCGGGAGCAGGTGCAGAACGTTGAGTGACGAAACGGTCGAGGCCAGCCCCGCGCCGCCCGCCGCCAAGACGGGCGAGCGCGGCATCCTGTTTGTCATCAGTTCGCCGTCGGGCGGCGGCAAAGGCACGCTCATCCGCCGTATCCTGCCCGTCGTGCCGCGCCTTGGCTACTCGGTCTCGTGGACGACGCGCGCGCCCCGCGCAGGCGAGCGGCACGGCGTCCACTACTTCTTCGTCACGCCCGAAGAGTTCACGGCGGCGCGCGACCGCGGCGAGTTCCTCGAATGGGCGACCGTGCACGGCCACTTCTACGGCACGTCGCGGACGGTCGTCGAGGCGGAACTCGCCAAGGGGCGCGACGTGATCCTGGAGATAGACGTGCAGGGCGCGGCGGCCGTGCGCCGGCTGCCGATTGAGGAGGTGAGCATCTTCATCATGCCGCCCTCCTACGAAGTGCTGCGCGTCCGTCTGATCGCGCGCAAGTCCGAGAGTTTGTCCGACCTCGCCCTGCGCCTGCGTAACGCGCGCGCCGAAGTCGCACACTACAGCGAGTTCGATTACGTGGTGCTCAACGATGAGGTCGAGCGCGCCTCCGCGCAACTCGCCGCCATCGTGACGGCGGCCCGCGCCGAGCGGCGGCGACAGGAGGCGCTGGCGCAACGCGTGCTCGCCAGCTTCGACGAAGCAACCACGAACACCGTCTGAGGGCTACGCCCGCGACTTGCGCCGCTTGTCTTTCTTAGGAATAATGTGGATTGGCCTACTGGGGGATTGTTAAAACTATTATGTCAAGAGCAAAAGCAGAACCGGCAGAGCAGACCGAGCAGGCGACCGAACAGCCGCAACTCGATTCCAAATACCGCATGATCATCGTGGCGGCGCAGCGCAGCAAGCAGTTGCAGCGCGGCGCGCGCCCCCGCGTGGAACTAGAGATACAGCGCCACAAGCCCACCCGCATCGCCCTCGAAGAGGTGCAACAGGGCAAAGTCACCTTCACGCTCGTCCCCAAAGAGTGACCGGGCGCTGCCCCTTCCCCCACCGTAGCCACAGGCAGAGACACGAAGACGGGCCGGGCCTTGAGGCCCCGCCCATCTCTTTCTGCGCGGCCACCTGGTGCCCGCCTTAACCCCGCCTTCAGATCAACGGCAGCGACTCGACCCGCCCCGGCCACGCGCGGTACGCCTCCTCCGCCGCATACGCCTCCACCTCTTGCCTGATGGCCTGGTACGCGGCCCGGTGCGCCGCCGGCCCTAACATCCTTTCGCGCCCGCGCGCCCGCACGTAGTCGCCCAGATAAGCACACAAGAAGGGCACAGTCCCCGCCCGCCTGTATTGCAGGACGTGTACCGACTCGTGCACCGCCAGCCAGCCCGGCAAGCGCACGCGGCCCTCGTCGTCCCGCGCCAGCCACGACGGCGCGACAAACACGTGCCGCCCGAACGTGATCGCCCCGACGCGGAGGATGCCCGTCACCACTCGGGCCGCGCGCCCGCAGTGGACAAAGACCCGCGGCAGCGTCAACCCCTCCACGCCCAGATGTCCGCCTAAGAAACTCTCGACGTGCGCCTGCGCTTCTGCCGTCAGCCGCATAAGAGCAGTGACAAGTGACGAGTGACAAGTGACGAGTTAAGACAAAAGAACTTGTCACTCGTCACTTGTCACTCGTCACTGCCTTTACATGTTCTTGTAGTCCGGCCCGCCGCCGCCTTCGGGCGTGACCCAGTTGATGATCTGGTACGGGTCCATGATGTCGCAGGTCTTGCAGTGGACGCAGTTGGAGAAGTTGATCTGTAGGCGGCGGCCCGCAGCGCCGTCCTCGACCATCTCGTAGACGGCCGCGGGGCAGAAGCGTTGGCAGGGGTTGCCATACTCTTCGGCGCAGCGCGTCGCGCAGATTTGCGTGTCGAGCACGTGCAGGTGGACGGGCTGATCCTCGTCGTGCCCGACCGCCGCGTGGTAAACGTCGGTCAGCTTGTTGAAGGTCAGCTTGCCGTCGAAGCGCAGCCCGTTGTAACGCTGCTCAAGCGCGTCGCCCTTGTAGCCGTGCTCGGCGAGCTTGCGCATGGCGGCGTGGCCCGGCTCGGCGCTGGCGCGGTCGAACAAGCCCCACGAGCGCCCGCCGGTGACGAACTGCAACCCCGTATTCACGATGCCCAGCCAGCGCCCGTGCTTGAAGCCCGCGTGGAAATTTCGGACGCGGCGCAGTTCAGGCATGATCCAACTCGCCTTAACTAACTCCTCATAGCGTTGCAACTGCCGCGCGGAATAGTCGCCCGCGACGAGCGCGGCGAAGATCGTCTCGGCGGCGAGCATGCCGCTCTTGATCGCCGTGTGGATGCCCTTCAGGCGTTGCGAGTTGAGAAAGCCGGCGCAGTCGCCCGTGAGCAGCACGCCGTCGGCGTAAAGCTGCGGCATGGCGTAGTAGCCGCCGGCCGCGATGGTCTTCGCGCCGTAGCGCAGTAGCTTGCCGCCTTCGAGCAGCTTGGCGACGAACGGGTGCTGCTTGAAGCGTTGAAACTCCGCGTGCGGATCGAGCAGCGGGTCGCGGTAGTCGAGGCCGGTCACGTAGCCGAGATTGACGACGCGATTTTGCAGCCCGTAAATCCAGCCGCCGCCGTAGGTGTTGGGATCGGACGGATAGCCGAGCGTGTGCGTGACGCGCCCCGCCGGATAGCGGTCGTCCGGCAACTCCCACAACTCTTTAACGCCGAGGCTATAGACCTGCGGCTCGCGCCCGTCATTCAGGTTGAGCCGCTGCGCGAGTTGTTTGGTGAGCGAGCCGCGCGGGCCTTCGCCGAGCACCGTGACCTTGGCCAGCAGATCAACGCCCGGCTCGAAGTTCGCCTTCGGCTTCCCTTCCTTATCAACACCCTTATCGCCCGTGCGCACGCCGACAACGCGGTCGTGCTCGTCGTAGAGCATCTCCGCGCCGGGAAATTCCGGGAAGATGTTGACGCCCGCCGCCTCGCACTGCTCGCCGAGCCACGCGGTCAGCTTGTTCAGCGAGACGATGTAATAGCCGTGATTCTTGAGCGGCGGCGGTGTGACGGGCGAGCGCAGGGCGCGCGTCTTCGTCAGATATAAAAAGTAATCCTCTTTGACCGGCGATTCGAGCGGCGCACCCTGTTCGACGAAATCCGGGATCAGTTCTTTAAGAGCGCGCGGATCCATCACCGCGCCCGACAGTATGTGCGCGCCGACCGCCGCGCCCTTTTCGATCACCCCGATCTCGATCTCGCCGAGCGGCTTGCCCTCGCGTTTCCCGGCCGCGACCGCCTCGTTGTGCTCCTTCACCAGCCGCGCCAAGTGCAGCGCGCCGCTCAGATTCGCCGGCCCCGCGCCGACGAACACCACGTCCATTTCCAGACTCTCTCGCTCCATCCACGCTCCTCATGCGACACGATGATTCCGCGCGCCGTTGATTAAAAATGAATAGCCATTCAGTGAGGCGAGTATAACAGAACGCACCAGCCTAAGAGAATTAACCGCGAAGGGCGCGGAGCGAGGCCGCAATGGACGCAAAAAAATCTCTGCGCTCTTTGCGGCCTGCGTTAGCGTGCTTTGCGTTTTAATCTCCATCGGGTTCTGCATCTCCGCCCCGCGCGCGCTACAATGAACAGCACCGAAAGGACTATCAACATGGCGGAGCACAAGCACACGAATCGCTTGCAACACGAGACCAGTCCCTACCTGTTGCAGCACGCGCACAACCCCGTGGACTGGTTCGCCTGGGGCGAGGAGGCGCTGGCGAAGGCCCGCGCCGAGAACAAGCCGATCCTGCTCAGCATAGGATATTCGGCGTGTCATTGGTGTCACGTGATGGAGGAGGAGTCGTTCGAGAACGAGGAGATCGCGCGGCTGATGAACGAGCACTTCGTCAACATCAAGGTTGACCGCGAGGAGCGGCCTGATCTCGATCAGGTGTACATGAACGCCGTGCAGATGATGACCGGGCACGGCGGCTGGCCGATGACCGTCTTCCTCACGCCCGACCTCGTGCCCTTCTACGGCGGCACTTACTTCCCGCCCGTGGATCGCCACAACATGCCCGGCTTCCCGCGCGTTCTGCTGGCCACGGCCGAGGCTTACAGGCAAGACCCGGCCGGGATAGCGGAGACGGCCGACAGTGTACTCGCGGAGTTGCGGCGCATGAACGTGACGCGCGAGTCCGGCGTGCCGCTCGCCGTCACGCTGCTCGACGCGGCGCGGCAGGGCATCGCGCGCGGCTACGACCGGCGCTTCGGCGGCTTCGGCAGCGCGCCCAAGTTCCCCGCCGCGATGACACTCGAATTTCTGCTCCGCACGCACCAACGCACCGGCGACGCGGCGGCGCTTGAGATGGTTACGCATACCTGCCGGCTTATGGCCGAAGGCGGCATCTACGATCAACTCGGCGGCGGCTTCCACCGCTATTCGACCGACGCGCGCTGGCTCGTGCCGCACTTCGAGAAGATGCTCTACGACAACGCGCTGCTCGCGCGCCTCTACCTGCACGTCTATCAGGCGACGGGCGACGTGTTCTTCCGGCGCATCGCCGAGGAGACGCTCGACTACGTGGCGCGCGAGATGACGGACGCGGGCGGCGGCTTCTACTCGACGCAGGACGCGGATTCGGAGGGCGTCGAGGGCAAGTTCTTCGTCTGGTCGCGCGCCGAGATCACGCGCCTCGTCGGCGGCGCAGACGCCGCGCTCGTGTGCGCGTACTACGGCGTGACAGAGGCGGGCAACTTCGAGGGCGAGAACATCCTGCACGTGCCGCGCCCGGCGGAGGTCGTGGCGCGGGAGGCGGGCGTGCCGGTCGAAAGTTTGACGGCCGCCGTCGAGCGCGCGCGGCCCGTGCTCTTTGCCGCGCGCGAGCGGCGCGTGAAGCCGGGGCGCGACGAGAAAGTTTTGACCGCGTGGAACGGCATGATGCTCGCAAGTTTTGCCGAAGCCGCGGCCGTCCTCGCACGCGCCGACTATCGCAAGATCGCGGAAGCCAACGCGGCCTTCATCCTCGACGCACTGCGGCGCGACGGCGCGCTGCTGCACGTCTATAAGGACGGGCGGGCGAAGCAGCAGGGCTTTCTGGACGACTACGCGTGCGCCGCGCAGGGGCTGCTCGCGCTCTACGAGGCGACGGGCACGACGCGCTGGCTCGAAGCGGCGCTCGCGCTCGCCGAAGATATGTGCGCGGAGTTCTGGGACGAGGCGGAGGGCGGCTTCTTCTACACGGCGCGCCGCAGCGAGCAGTTGATCGTGCGGCAGAAGGATTTCTTCGACAATGCCACACCGTCGGGCAACTCCGTCGCCGCCGAAGTGCTACTCAGGCTCGCCGTGTTGACGGAAAAAACCGACTACCAGCGCAAGGCCGTGACGATCTTCCGTCTCATGCACGACACGCTGACGCGCTACCCTTCGGGCTTCGGCTGCCTGCTCGGCGCGCTCGACTTCTACCTCTCGACGCCGAAAGAGATCGCCATCGTCGGCGACCCGGAGGCGGCCGAGACGCGCGCGCTCGCGCAGGAAGTGTGGCGGCGTTACGTGCCCAACAAGGTCGTCGCGCTCGCGGCCGAACGAGACGAGCAGGCGCGCGCGCTCGTGCCGCTGCTCCGCGAGCGGCCGGCGCTGGGCGGGCGGCCGACCGTCTACGTGTGCGAGAACTACACCTGCCGGCAGCCGGTGACGACGCCGCAGGAGTTGGCTAACCTACTGGACGCGGCACGCGGGCAGAGCGCCTAGCTGAAGGCGTCGCGCACGGCGGCGAGCAGGTCTGCGCCGTAGCGCGTGATCTTGGATTCGCCGAGACCGTAGACGGCTTTGAGCGCGTCGAGCGTCGCGGGGCGCTCGTGCGCGAGGACTTCGAGCGTGCGGTCTGGGCAGACCATGTAGGCCGGCACGCGCTCGGCGAAGGCGCGCTCCAAGCGCCACTTCTTCAGGCGCGTGACCGCGCGCCGCTCCTCCTCCGTCAGCACCGGCGGCGGCAGCTTCGGCTTCACCGTCCGCCGTCGAGTCTCGCGGGCCGGCGCGCCCGACATCGTCGCCGCACGCGCCACAGCCTCCCAGCGCCCTTCACCTTCCAGCCGCCGCTTCAACTCGTCGAAGACGCGCAGCGTGACGTGCGCGTCCGTCGCAGCGTACTGAAGCTGCGCGCGCGTCAGTGGCCGCCGCCGCCAGTTCGACTGCTGCAAGGTCTTGTCGAGCGCCAGCCCGAACAGGTGCGCGGCGACTGCGGCGAGGCTGTGCGACTCCAACATGAGCGTCGCGCGGGATAGGCGCAGCGTGTCTATGAGCGACGCCGGTTGCAGCGTCGCGCCGATGAGCACCAGTTCGTCGAAGCGCGCGTTGTGCGCCGCCAGCAGGACGGCCGGCGATTCGACCAGCGGGCGCACGACCTCTACGCCCGTCGCCTGCACGTCAACGACGAGCACTTCGCCCGCGCGCGGCGCAAGCTGCACGAGCGAGACGCGGTTCTGGTTCGCCGTCCTGTCCCAGAAGGTCTCCGTGTCCAGCCCCAGCACGCCCTCGCCCGCGAGCCGCGCCAGCGCCGCCTGCGCCTCCTCCGCGTTGTCGAGGTAACGATACGCCGGCTGCTCGTCCATGCTTTTAATCGTGCGGCACGCAAAGCGAAAGGCGCGCCGGAATCTCACAGACGCGCCTTCACCGTCACCGTCAACAGAAGCGCACGCTAAGGCGTGTTGCGGTTGTTCGTGTTGTGGGTCGCGTTCGCGTTGTTCGCATTATGGTTCGTGGTCGCGTTCGCGTTGGCGTTGTGATTCGCGTTCGTCGCGTTCGCGTTATGATTCGCGTTGGCGGCGTTCGCGTTGTGGTTCGCGTTGTTGGCGTTGGTCGTCGGGGCGGTGTTCGTCGTGTTGGTGGTCGTCGTGGGCGGCGGCGGCGCGACGGTCGTGGTGTTGGTCGCGTTGGTCGTGGTTGTGGTCGTGGTCGTCGTGCCGGTCGTGGTGTTGGTGTTATCGGCGGCGGTGCAGCCGAGCCACAGGCTGGTCAGCGCCAGCACTGTCAGCAGAGCCAAAGTTCGTCGCATAGCTTTCCTCCTGTCATCCCCGTAGGGTCTTGGTTGATTATGTGCCGCTCGGCCCGCCGCCCACTTGGGGCGACCCGCACTGCGGCCTAGATAACGAGTTAACCTGAGCGCCCGCGCACGCCGCCGCGACCGACACAGTACGGGCCTGCGAACGTGCCCTGCCTGGCGTAATTCTGCCGGCGAAAGCTGCGGGCAGCCGCGCGACAGTCGTGTGTGCGTTTTATGTCTGCGCGGCGCAGTGTAGCACTTGGTTATGCGGAAATACATCAAATTTTTACGTCAAATCGCCCGCCGAACGCTGCGCCGCCTCACTCTGACTCCGCGCCCGTAGCGTTCGTCCCCGAACGCCTTAAAAGCCCCGGACACTCGAACGTCCAAGCGCCGAATGGCGCGAATTTCAGGGATATTTACTTGACTTGCGCCTCTGAAAACCGTTATTTTCATTGTGCCAACACTGTTTGGCTTTTACTTTCTTTCACCCTCCCTGGCGACGAGACGCGCGGCCGGCGTCGCCGCAGCCCGAAGAAACAATTTAAGAAGCTTTCACCCGCAGGATAGCAGCCGACATGCCCAATGAAAACTGGAAATGCCTCGCCCTAACGTGCGGCGTCGCGGTGCTGGCAGCCACGCTGCTGATCATCACTTTTTCCGGCGTGTTCGCGCTGCCCCTGGGCGGCTGGCTGCTCTACGGCGGGCTGCTCGTGCTGACGGTGGCGGCGGGTCGTTTCACCGTGTCGGACACGGACGGCGGCGGGCATAGCCACAAGTCTATCGCCGACGCCCTGATCTTTCTGGCGGCGATGATCTACGGGGTCGCGCCCGCCGCGATCCTCGCGGGCGTTGACGGCTTCAACACCTCGCGCCGGACAGGCCAGCGCACGCGCCTCGCCTTCTCCACGGCTGCCGCCGTCGCTGCGACCACCGTCGCCGTTCTCTGTTATCAAGCTCTGGTGCTGGCCCTCTCGCCGCGCGCGGCCGCGTCCGCGACGCACGACGCGCCGCTCGACACACTGCTGCTCCCGCTGTGCGTGCTGGCGCTGGTGCAGTACGGGCTGAACACGCTGGCGACGGTCGCTTATTCAACCTTCGCTTCGGGCCGCGCGCGCCTCGCCCTGTCGCGCGAAAGCCTGGTCTGGACGGCCGTGACACAGATGGCGGGCGTGGGCGCGGCGGCGCTCTTCTACTACTCGCGCCAGCAGCAGGGCCGCCTCCCCTTCCTCGCGCTCGGCCTGTTGATGATCAGCCTCGTCTATCTGCTCTACCGCTTCGACCGCCAGCGCGTCGAAGAACTGAAGCGCGGCGAGGCGGAGAAGCTGCGCCACGTGCAGGAGATCGCAGACCTGCACATGAACACCATCGAATCGCTCGCCATCGCCATAGACGCCAAAGACCAGACCACTCACGGCCACGTCCGGCGCACGCAAATCTACGCGCTCGAACTAGGCAAACGGCTCGGCGTCAGCGAAACCGATCTGATGGCCTTGCGCGCGGGCGCGCTGCTGCACGACATCGGGAAGCTGGCCGTGCCCGAATACATTTTGAACAAGCCGGGCAAGCTGACGGGCGCGGAGTTCGAGAAGATGAAGATTCACACGCTCGTCGGCGGCGACATCGTCAAGCGCGTGGGCTTCCCCTACCCCGTCGAGGACATCGTGCGCTACCACCACGAGAAGTGGGACGGCACGGGCTACCCGCGCGGGCTGCGCGGCGAGCAGATTCCGATTGTTGCGCGCATTATCGCCGTCGTGGACTTCTACGACGCGACGCGCTGCGACCGCCCCTACCGCGTCGGCATGCGGCGCGAGGATTCGCTCGCGCTGCTCAGGCGCATGGCGAACACGTCCTTCGATCCGCGCGTCGTCGAGACGTTCGTCAGCAACATAGATTACTTCGACGACCTGATCGCCGAGCAGGACATACAGGAGCAGGTGCAGGCAGAGGACGCGACGATGACGGCCGCGGGGCCGGACGCGGGTCTCGCCGCCGACGTGCTCGGCGTGCCGCACGACGAGTCGGCCGGCTTCCGCTCCATCGTCGAGGCGCAGCGCGAGGTCTTCGCCCTGCACGAGATTGCGCAGACCATCGGCTCGTCTTTGAACCTGCAAGACACGGTCACGCTCGTCGCCAGCAAGCTGCGCGCGATTGTGCCGTTCGACACCTGCGTGATCTATCTGGTGGACGAGCGCACGGGCAAGGCCGTGGCGGCGCACGTCGCGGGGCAGGACACGGAGGCGTTCGCGCACCGGCGCGTCACGCTCGGCGAGGGCATCACCGGCTGGGTCATCGCCAACGCGCGCTCGATGTGTAACACCACGCCGGAACTCGATCTCGTCGGCATCGGCGAAGAGATCACACGGCACATCAAGGGCGTGCTCGTCTCGCCACTCATCCGCGAAGACGGTGCGTTTGGCGCGATCACGCTCTACTCAAAGACGCGCTCGTCTTACACCACCGAGCAGGTGCGGCTGCTCGAATCCGTCGCGCAGCACGCCGCGACCGCGCTCAATAACGCGCTCACCTTCGAGCGCACGAAGGAGAGCGCGCTGACCGATCCGCTCACAGACCTGCCGAACGCGCGCTCGTTCCACCTCATGCTCGAACAGCGCCTAGCCGAGTGCCAGCGCCACAGCCGCGAGCCGCTGGCCGTACTCAGCATGGACTTGGACGACTTCAAGGCGATTAACGACGCCTACGGACATGGCGTCGGCGACCGCATGCTGGCCGGCGTGGCCGGCGTGGTCAAGCGACAGCTACGGCAGATGGACATACTGGCGCGCTACGCGGGCGACGAGTTCGTGGCGATCATGCCGATGGCGTCGGGCGATGTGGCCGCGATGGTCGCCGAGCGCATCCGCGCCGCCGTCGAGTCGCACCCGTTCCCCGTCCGCACCGGGCGCACCAAGCAGATCGGCATCAGCATCGGCATCGCCTGTTTTCCCGCCGAGGGCGAGACGGTCGAGGCGCTCCTCACCGCCGCCGGGCGCAACATGCAGCACGACAAATACTCCCGCCGCCTCAACCCGCAGACCGCCACCGGCGTCGTCACCCCGATGGATGCCCTGCGGTGATACCAATCGAAGCCGCGCACCGCAGGAATTGACCGCGAAAGCACACGAAGTAACACGAACAAAAAGACTCTTCACTTTAGTGTCTCTTGTTTCGTGCTGCTTCGTGTGCTTTCGTGGTTATCTTTTTCCGCCTTTACCCTCTCCGCACTCCGCTTTTGCGCGCAGGCTCTTGTCTCGCGTATAATCCGCGCTGTAATTCACCCGTTTTAATCAACTCGCAGACGCGCGCGAACCGCGCCCATCGGGTGCGGACGTGTCGCGCCGAGTGCTCGATTGCGGCAGAGAGTGTACGCCGATGAGTGAACTGAAAGTGAAGCCGTTGAAGCCGCGCGGGGGCGGCGCGGAAGGCGCGGGCGCAGGTGTGGCCACCGAACCGGCCGAGCCGGACACCAGCAACCCGGACGAGTTGCACGCCGAACATCAGGAGCGCCAGCAGCACCAGCGCGACTCCATCGAGCAACTCGACCGCGAGACGCTCGTCCGCATCCTCTACCAGATGCTGCTCATCCGCCGCTTCGAGGAGAAGGCGGCCGAAGCCTACACGCTCGGCAAGATCGGCGGCTTCTGCCACCTCTACATCGGGCAGGAGGCGGTCGCCGTCGGCTCCATCGCCGCGCTGCGGCCAGACGACTACGTGATGACCAGCTACCGTGATCACGGGCACGCGCTCGCGCGCGGCACACCGCCCGACGAGGTGATGGCCGAACTGTTCGGCCGGGCCGGCGGCTGCTCCGCGGGCAAGGGCGGCTCGATGCACCTGTTCGACCGCGACAACAATTTCCTCGGCGGGCACGCCATCGTCGGCGGGCAGATTCCGCTCGCCACGGGCGTCGCGTTCGCGGAGAAGTACAAGGGCACGGAGCGCGTCTCGGTCGTCTATTTCGGCGAGGCGGCGGTCAACCAGGGCGTCTTCCATGAGTCGCTGAACATGGCGCAACTCTGGCAGTTGCCCTGCATCTACATCTGCGAGAACAACCAGTACGGCATGGGCACGGCGCTCAAGCGCGCGATGTCCATGAGCGACGTGTCGCAGAAGGCTTGCTCCTACGGCATGGCGACCGAGTTCGTTGACGGCATGGACGTGCTCGCGGTCTACGAGGCGACCAAGCGCGCCGCCGACCGCGCCCGCGCCGAGTCGCAACCCACGCTCCTCGAAGTGCGCACCTACCGCTTCATGGGCCACTCGATGTCCGACCCCGGCAACTACCGCACGCGCGCCGAGATCGAAAAATTCCAGGAGCGCGACCCCGTCAAGGTCTTCGCCGAGAGCCTCAAGCAGAAGCAGGTGCTCGACGACGCCGCGCTCAAGGAGATCGAAGATCGCGTCCGGGCCGAGGTCGAGCAGTCGGTCAAGTTCGCCGACGCCAGTCCCGAACCCGCGCCCGAAGAGTTGTACACGCACATCTACGCGAACCCGATAAAGCAGTGACAAGTGACAAGTGACGAGTGACAAGTTCTTTTGTCTTAACTCGTCACTTGTCACTCGTCACTCGTCACTTTTTTTGGAGGCTGAATGGCTGTCATCACGATCCGCGAAGCGTTGAACCAAGCCTTGCGCGAGGAGATGGGGCGCGACGAGCACGTGTTCCTGATGGGCGAGGAGGTGGGCGCTTATCAGGGCGCGTACAAGGTCTCGAAGGGGCTGCTGGACGAGTTCGGCGAGAAGCGCGTGATTGACTCGCCGATCACGGAGCTAGGGTTCGCGGGTCTCGGCGTCGGCGCGGCGATGGCGGGACTCAGGCCTGTGATCGAGTTCATGACCTTCAACTTCTCGATCCTCGCGACCGATCAGATCATCAACTCGGCGGCGAAGATGCTCTACATGTCGGGCGGGCAGTTCAAAATCCCCATCGTCTTCCGCGGCCCGAACGGCTCGGCCTATCAGGTCTCGTCGCAGCACTCGCAGGCGCTCGAATCTTGGTACGCGCATTTTCCCGGTCTCAAGGTCGTCATGCCTTCGACCCCGGCGGACGCGAAGGGGCTGTTGAAGAGTGCGATCCGCGACGACGATCCCGTGATCTTCCTCGAACAGGAACGCATGTATGGCAACAAGGGCGAAGTGCCGGACGACCCGGACTTCACCGTCCCGCTTGGAGTCGCCGACGTGAAGCGCGAGGGCACGGACGCGACCATCGTGGCGCGCTCGCTGACCGTGCCGCTGGCGCTTAAGGCGGCGGACGAATTGGCGAAGCAGGGCGTCTCCGTCGAGGTCATTGACCCGCGCACGATCCGCCCGCTCGACATCGAGACGATAGTCAACTCGGTGAAGAAGACGAACCGCGTCGTCATCGCCGAAGAGTCGCACGCCTTCTGCGGCGTCGGCGCGGAGATCAGCGCGCAACTGATGGAGCGCGCCTTCGACTACCTGGACGCGCCCGTCAAGCGTGTCTCCGGCGCGGACGCGCCGATGCCCTACGCCAAGAACCTGGAAAAACTCGCGCTCCCCGACGTGGAGCGCATCGTCGCGGCCGTCCGCGAAGTGGCGTACCTGTGAGAGTAGACAGTAGGCGGTAGGCAGTAGACAGTCAGGACATGAAACTGATCGGGTGGTTGATGCAAAACTCGATGTCTTCTGCTTTTATTTTTACTGCCTACCGCCTACTGCCTACTGAGGAGAACAATGGCAACGCAAGTGGTCATGCCGAAGCTGTCGCCGACGATGGAAGAGGGCCAGTTGGCGCGCTGGCTGAAGAACGAGGGCGACAAGGTGAGCGTGGGCGAGCCGCTCGCCGAGGTGGACACGGACAAGGCGACGATGGAGGCGCAGGCGCTGACGACCGGCGTGCTGCGCAAGATTCTCGTGCAGGCGGGCGAGACCGTGCCACTCGGCCAGGTCATTGCGATCATCGGCGAGCCGGACGAGGACATATCGGCGCTGCTCGCGCAGGCCGAATCTGGCGCGGCGGGCGCTGAGAACAAGCAGCGCATCGAAGAGAAGGTCACGAGCGGGCAGGACGGGGCGCAGGCCGAGTTGGCCCAAGTCGTGCCGGGCGGCGAGCGCACGCAGGCGACGATTAAAGGCCAACCGCTCAAGGGCGATGTCGGCGGGCAGGGCGAGGCCGAGACCGGGCGGGCGGAAGCAGCAGATAAAGCCGCCGCGCCAGCACCGCAAGCAGACGCCGGCACGTCGGGCAACGGGCAGCGCGGCGGCGGGCGCATGATCGTGTCGCCCTTGGCCGCGCGCATGGCGGCCGAAGCGGGCATCAACTTGCAGACGCTCGCGGGCAGCGGCCCCGGCGGGCGCATCGTCAAGCGTGACATCGAGGACGCGATCAAGGCCGGGCAGCAACAGCCCGCCGCGCAGACGCAAGCGCGCCCGGCCGAAGCGCGCGCGCCGCAACCCGCTCAGCCTTACCAGCAGCCGGCCGTCACCGGTGCGTCGCCCTACCGCGACGAACCCGTCTCGACGATGCGTGCGACCATCGCGCGGCGGCTCACCTCGTCCATCGGCCCCGTCCCGCACTTCTTCCTGACGACCGAGATCGAGATGGACAAGGTGGCGGAGCTGCGCCGCGAGATCAACGAGTTCGACAAGGAGAACAAGGTCAGCGTCAACGACATCATCATCAAGGTCGCGGCGGTCGCGCTCGTGCGCCACCCGCAGGTCAACGCGTCGTTCCAGGATAAGGTCGTGCGCTACTACGAGCGCGCTGACATTGGCGTCGCCGTCGCGATTGACGAGGGCTTGATTACGCCGGTCGTGCGCGGGGCAGACGGCAAGTCCATCGGGCAGATCAGCCGCGAGGTGCGTGCGTTGGCCGAGCGCGCCCGCGCGCGCAAGCTGCAACCGGACGAGTACACCGGCGCGACCTTCTCGATCAGCAACCTCGGCATGCTCGGCATAGACGAGTTCACGGCCGTCATCAACCCGCCGGAGGCGGCGATCCTCGCGGTCGGCGCGATGCAGCCGAAGCCGGTCGTGCGCGATGGGCAGATCGTCGTGCGCCAGTTGATGCGTGTCACGATGTCTTGCGACCACCGCGTGATTGACGGCGCGACCGGCGCGAAGTTTCTGCAAACCTTCAAGCAGTTGCTGGAGAACCCGATGCTGCTCGTACTGTGAGAGCGAACTTGGGAGGAGGAGCGATGGACGAACAACTAAGCCGCGAGCGCGCGGAGGCTGAGCGGCGCGAACGGTCGGCGACCGGCTCGTCGCAGGACGAGGAGAGCGGGCAGGCGGGCGCGAAGCCCGATCCGCAGGGCACGCACTCGCCGCAGTCGGAGGGCAAGCCCGCGGCGAACGCGGCGGAGGCGGGCCCGCCCGACCAGACCGGCGAGGGCACGGGCGCGCGCGCGGGCGAGTACAGTTAGAGCGGCCCGCAAGCGTGAGCAGAAGCCTCAAGCCGCACGCGGCGCTGGTGGCCGTGCAGTTGTTCTTCGGCACGTGGCCCATCTTCGGCAAGATCGCGCTGCGCGCGCTGCCGAGCACGGGGCTGGTGGCCTTGCGCGTCGGCGGCGCGACCATCGCGTTCGTCTTGCTGCGGCTCGTCGCGCGGGGCGGCATGCGCCTCACGCGCCGCGGCGACTACGCGCGGCTCGCCTTCTACAGCTTGCTCGGCGTCGTCCTCAACCAGTTCCTTTACGTCAAAGGTCTCGCGCTCTCGACCGTCATCAACGCCACGATCCTCGGCACGACCATCCCGATTGCCACGCTGCTCGTCAGCATACTCATGGGCCGCGAGCGCCCCATCCCGCGCGTCCTCTTCGGCATGGGCGTGGCCGCGTGCGGCGTCGTCTTCCTCGTCAACCCGGCGCGCGCCGACTTCTCGCGCGGCACGATGACGGGTAATCTGCTGCTCGTCCTCAACACGCTCGCCTACGGCGCTTACATCGCCGTTTCGCAGGACGTGATCAAACGCTACGGCGCGCTCACCGTCATCACGTGGATATTCATCTTCGGCTGCGTTGCGACGCTGCCCATCGGCGGCTATCAACTCGCGCGGACGCCGCTCGCGGGTGGCGGCGCGCACGTGTGGCTCGTCGTGCTCTACATCATCGTCGTGCCGACGGTCGGCGCTTACTACCTGAACGCGTGGGCGCTCGGCCGCGTCGCGCCGAGCACGGTCGCGATCTACATCTACCTTCAGCCCGTCATCGCCTTCGCGCTCGCGCCGCTGGTGCTCGGCGAGAGTTTGAATGCCAGGACGGGTGTTGCCGCGCTCATCATCTTCGCGGGCGTCGCGCTGGTCACGCTCGGCGGGCGCAGTCGCGCGGTCGAAGAGGTGTCGGAGCGGCCGGAGGCACTGGGGCATTGAAGGCTGCCGGGATAATGTCGGCTCGACTTTGTGAAGGCGTCATCAGCCCGCCCGCGCTCCCGGCAAGCGCGTGCCTGGTAAACTCAAACCTAATGGGCTTTAGGAGGCAGTGCGGAGCGTGCGCGGCAGTTCCCCGCCCTCGTCTTCGTCCGCGAGCCGCCGCAGTTCGTAGAGTTTCATCAAGGCTTCGACGGGCGCGAGTGCGTTCAAGTCGAGTTCGAGCAACGCGCGTTTGAGTTGCGCGTCGCCCTCAGCGGGGCGCGGGGGGCGGATTGGCTTGACCGTCTCGGCGCTCGCGTGCGGGTGCGCGCCGGGCTGCGCTTCGTATTCGCGCAACAACTCTTCGGCGCGGCGGACGACGGGGCGCGGCAGCCCCGCGAGCTTCGCGGCGTAGACGCCGTAGCTGCGCTCGGCCGTGCCCGGCGTGATGCGGTAGAGGAAGCGCAGCTCGTCGCCCTCTTCGGCGATCTCGACGCGCAGGTTCTGGACGCGCGGCAGGACGGCGGCGAGCGCGGTCAACTCGTGGTAGTGCGTGGCGAAGAGCGTCTTGGCGCGAAGCTGCGGGTGGTTATGGATGTATTCGAGGACGGCGCGGGCGACGGCGAGACCGTCGTAGGTCGAAGTGCCGCGCCCCAGTTCGTCCAGCAGGATCAGCGAGCGCGGCGTCGCGTGGTGGAGAATCTGCGCGGTCTCGACCATCTCGGTCATAAACGTGGACTCGCCGCTGCCGATGCGGTCGTAGAGACCTATGCGCGTGAAGATGCGGTCGCAGAGGCCGACGCTGGCCGCGCGCGCCGGCACGAAGCTGCCCGCCTGCGCCATCAGCACGACGAGCGCGGTCTGCCGCAGGAACGTGGACTTGCCCGACATGTTCGGCCCCGTGATCAGTGCGATTTCGGGTGCGCCCGTGCCGCCGAGTTGCACGTCGTTGGCGACGAACGGCTCGTCGGTCGCGGCGCGTTCGAGTACGGCGTGGCGGCCCGCCTCGATGCGCAGCGCGGGCGTGTCGGTCATCGCGGGGCGCACGTAGTCGTGGCGGGCGGCCGTCTCGGCGAACGAGGCGACGGCATCCAGGTAGGCGATTGTGCCGGCGGCGGCGAGGATTTCGTCGCGGCGCTTGCCGATCTCGGCGCAGACCTGGCGGAAGATGCTGGCTTCGAGTTCGGCGATGCGCTCCTGCGCGTTGGTGACGAGCGACTCGTGCTCCTTGAGTTCGAGCGTGATGAAACGCTCCGCGTTCGTCAGGGTCTGCTTGCGCGTGTAGCCTTCGGGGACGAGGTGCAGGTTCGGCTTCGTCACTTCGATGTAATGCCCGAAGACCTTGTTGTAGCCGACGCGCAGACTCTTGATCCCTGTGCGCGCGCGCTCGCGCTGCTCCATCTCCGCGAGATAGGTCTTGCCGTTGCGCAGCAACTCGCGCAGGCGATCCAACTCTTCAGAGAAGCCCATGCGGATGACGTTGACGCCCTCGGTGCGGCGCGGGAGTTCTTCGCGCAGTGCCGCGCGGATCGTCTTCACCGTCGCCTCGCACGTCGGGAGCGCCGCGAGCGCCGCGCCGAAACGCTTCGTGTCCTGCTGCAAGACGGCGCGCACGCGCGGGATCGCTTCCAAGCCCTGACAGAGCGCCAACACTTCCTGCGGCGACGCGACCGCGGCCCGAGCGCGCCCCGACAGACGCTCCAGGTCGTGCACGAGTTCGAGCGCGGCGAAGAACTCTGTGCGCGCCTCCGCGTGCGCGTGAAACCAGCCGACGTGTTCGTGCCGGCGCGCGATCTCGGCCAGATCGAGCAGGGGCTGGCGCAGCCAAGCGCGGAGGCGGCGACCGCCCATCGCCGTGCGCGTCACGTCGAGCGCATTGAGGAGCGAACCCGCGCCGCCCGCATGCTCGAAGATTTCGAGGCTGCGGAGCGTGTGCGCGTCGAGCAGCATGTAGTTGCCGGTCTGGTAGCTGGCGAGGCGCGTCAGTTGCCCGGCGGTGGTCGTCTGCGTGTCGCGCAGGTACGCGATGATCGCGCCCGCGGCAGCGGTCGCCAGCGGCCACTTCGCCAGCCCGAAGGCGGCGAGGCTGCGTGCGCCGAAGTGGTGCAGGACGGCCGACTTCGCCAGTTGCGGCGCGAAATAGTCGTCGTTACAGCGCGTGAGAAAGCCGGGCAGTTCTTCGTCCTTTATTTCGAGGCCGCGCGCGACGAGCAACTCGGACGGGGCGATGCGCTGTAACTCCGTGAGTGCGCCCGCGACCTCCATCTCCGTCGCGGCGAACTCGCCCGTCGTCACGTCCGCGTAAGCGATGCCTGCGCGCCGGCCGTCGGTCGCGTAGGCCGCGAGGTAGTTGTTGACCTTGCTGCGCAGCAGACCCGGCTCGATGATCGTGCCGGGCGTGACGACGCGCACCACGTCGCGCTCGATCAAGCCCCGCCCGCCTTCGCCCTTGACCGGCGCGTCCGACAACTGCTCGCAGATGGCGACGCGGTGGCCGCGTGCGATGAGCCGCGCCAGGTAACGCTCAAGGCTGTGGTACGGCACGCCCGCGAGCGGCACGCGCACGTTCTTGCCCATCGGCTTTGAGGTGAGCACGATGCCTAGTTCGCGCGCGATGGTGCGCGCATCGTCGTCGAAGGCTTCGTAGAAGTCGCCGATGCGGAAGAGGAGGATGGCGTCCGGGTGGCGGCGCTTGATGTCGAGGTACTGTTGGCGCAGCGGAGTGCCGGTGGTGGTCATCGCTCGGAGATTAACGCCAGCAGGTCTGAGACGGAAGTGAGCGCGCGGTGCAGGCGGCGCAACTGCTCGAAGCTCAGGACGGTCGTGACCCGCCCGATCTCGTGGAACGCGCCCGCGCGCGCCAAGCTCAACTGCGTGTGCGCGCGGTTGGTGTCGCGCTCGCTGGCGACGACGAGGAAGGGGCGCGTGCGTTGCGCGTCGTAGGCGCGTTTGAGTTTGGCGAGCGCGGCGTCCACGTTGCCCTTGTGCTGCACCTCGAAGACGTGCGTCAGGCGCTGGCTCTGCGCGCTCGCGCGCCAGACCACGTCGTAATAGTCGAACTCGACCTCGGCGTGATAGCCGAGCGCGCCGCCGATCTCCACCAGCATCTGCTGCACGTTGGCGTGCGTGATGGCGGCCACGCCCGCGGGCGCAGCGTCCGGCTGCTCGTTAATCGTGAAGCTCGGCTCTTCGTCCGTGACGCGGCGGCGGCCCGTGGCGGTGATCGCCCAGCGCCCGCGCTTGTCGCGCTCGATCTGCCGCTTCTCGTCGAGCGCGCGGCCCGCGCGCTGCACGTGCCGCCGCCAGACGCGCAGCTCGCCGTTCGTCAGGGCGTGGCGCTCGTCGTCGCCGAACTGCGGGAAGTAGGCGACGAGCCGCCGGTAGAGAAAGCGCACGTCGTCCGTGCCGCCCGTGGCGACGAGTTCTTGCAGGATCGGGAGTTCGAGCCGGGCGATGCCGGGCAGTGCCATACGGGTGTTGACGGGAGCGGCCGGGATGAGTGAACTGCCTTGCCCTTCGCCGGCAAAGTTACAGGAGAAGCGCGGATTTGATCAAGGGGAGAAAGCAGAAAGCGGCGGGCAATCTTTCTTTGATTGCCCGCCGCTGATTGCCTATTGGCTGCCGCTGTTTACGCTGCCTGCTGTTTACTCTTGAGACCAAAGCAGTCTTGAATCTCGTCGGCGTCAAGCGTGTCGCGCTCCATCAGCCCGGCGACGAGGCTGGCGATCTCTGCGCGGCGGCCGTCCACCACGGCGCATGCGCGTTGCATCTGCGCGTTGATGATCTCGTTGGTGGCCTGTTCGATGCGGTCGAGCAGGGTCTGGCTGTGCGGGTCTTCCGCCTTGCCGAGGTGGATCGGGCCAAGCTGGCTCATGCCGTACTCGGCGACCATCTTGCGCGCGATCTCGACGGCACGTTCGATGTCGTTCGACGCGCCCGCGGTCATCGTGTCGAGCAGGAGTTGCTCGGCCGCGCGCCCGCCGAGGAGCACGGCGATCTGATCCTCCAGATACTCGCGCGTCTTCATCAGGCGGTCGCGTTCGGGCAGCGCCTGCGTGACGCCGAGCGCGCGCCCGCGCGGCAGGATCGAGACCTTGTGGATCGGGTCGCCGTGCTTCACGGCCAGCCCGGCGGCGACGTGCCCGGCCTCGTGTACGGCCGTCACGTAGCGCTCCTCGTCGTCGATCATGAAGCCGTGCCGCTCCGCGCCCATGAGGATTTTGTCGCGGGCGTATTCGACGTGCGGGCGGCCGACGGCCGCGGCGTTCTCGCGCGTCGCGGCGATGGCGGCCTCGTTCAGCAGGTTAGCCAGATCAGCGCCCGAAAAGCCGGGCGTGCCGCGCGCGATCCAGTTGAGGTCGAGTTCGGGTTCGAGCGTGAGCTTGCGCGCGTGGACGCGCAGGATGGCTTCGCGCCCCGTGGCGCTCGCCAGCCCGACGGTGATCTCGCGGTCGAAGCGGCCCGGCCGCGTGAGCGCGTAGTCGAGTATGTCCGGGCGGTTGGTCGAGGCGATGACGACGATGCCGTGCGCCTGCTCGAAGCCGTCCATTTCGATGAGCAGTTGGTTGAGCGTCTGATCCTGGTCGGCTGAGGCCGAGTCGCCGCCGCGCCCGCGGCTGCGCCCCAGGGCGTCGATCTCGTCTATGAAGACGATGCACGGCGCGTTCTTGCGCGCCTGCGCGAACAGGCGACGGACGCGCGCCGCGCCGAGACCAGCAAACTTCTCCTGAAAACTTGAGCCGGAGACCGAGAGGAACGGCACGCCCGCCTCGTGTGCGGCGGCGCGCGCAAGCAGGGTCTTGCCCGTGCCCGGCGGGCCGGAAAGGAGTATGCCGCGCGGCGCACGACCGCCGAGGCGGCCGAAGCGCAACGGGTCGCGCAGGAACTCGATGGTCTCGGCCAGTTCGTGCTTCGCCTCGTCCACGCCCGCGACTTCGTCGAAGCTGACGGGCTGCCGCCCTTGCGCGTCGGTCACTTGAAAACTGCTCTGCCCGCCGCCCATGCTCGCGTAAACGCGCCAGATGACGAACCCGAGCAGCGCGACCATCAGGAGCGGGATGAGCCAACTCAGCACGTTCGAGAGCAGGCCCGGCGCGAGCGAGCGGAACTCGATGGGCACGTGCCGGCGATCCAGGGCGTTGACGATCTCCTGCTGCGCGACGGTGGTCGTGACGACCGCCTGCGCGAGCGTCCCGTCCTGCCGCGTGACGGTCAGCAACTCGCCGTCCACGACGAGCGACCGCACCTCTGTGCCCTCGCTCAACCGGCGCAGCTCCGTGTAGTTGATCTTCTGCACGGCGGGCGGGCGCGTGTGCGTGTACACCTCGAAGCCGAGACCGGCGACGAGCAGGACGACGGCGAGCAGGCCGAGCGCCACGCTCGTCTTCTGCGTGCGGGGGATCAGGCGTGAGAACGGCATCTTAAAAAACTCTCCTGCCGGAGCGCGGCCGGGCAAACGGGGAACACCTGCGGCGCTGCGGGCTGATTTATTTGCGCTGAGAATAATTCGCGGCGGTGGAATCACCGGCGGGACTACGGAGCGTGGACTCAACTCGTGGCTGAAGCGGAACAGACCCTCGTAGCCGAAGCGCGGTCGCCGCAAGCGCGACCGCAGACCCAATGTAACATCCCCGCGGCGCGCTCGTCCAGCCTCACTTTTGCCGGACTGCGCGCGGGGAATGAAGACCGCCGGGCAAAGGGGACGACGCGACGCCCCACCGCCAGCCTCTCGGATGTTAAGCGAGCTGTGCGGGTTGCAGCATTATTGTGGAATCGGGCTGCGGGTTACAGCGGCATGCGGTCGGGTTTACCACCCGACGCCCTGCCGGGAGCGCGGGCGCGCGCGCCCGCCGTGAGCGCGTGAGCGCGAATAAGCGGCCGCGCTGTAACTCTAGCTTGAATCTTTATGAGTCCTTTGAGCGTGCTCACCCACGCTAGGCGGGCGGGACACGCCCGCGCGCCCAGCAGCAGGCGCGCTCGGTTACGTCTGCCGCAAATGGCTTTAGGCAATTAGTCAGACCATCATCTCTTCAATCCGCAATCTGGAAGCGACAATCTGCACTCTAACTGTTACCGCTTGACTGCTTCGATTCAAGACATTGTAGCGGCTTAAAGCAGAGCGCATTTTCGTACAACCTTGCGCGGCGCACGGTGCGCGGTGCGTGCGGACTTGCCCAAGCTTAGACATAAAGGCTGCTAGTAAAAGGCTTTATTCATGCCACACGCTCAACCGCTGCTCGCTGGCATGGTCATTGCACCCTTTTCATGGCGACGGGTTCGGGAAGAACCGAGGGACATAACAAACTGAACGAAGGAGAAAGCGATCATGCTGTGGACGATTCTGGTGATTCTGTTGGTGTTGTGGCTGGTGGGTCTGGTGGGTCACATCGGCGGCGGCTTGATTCACTTGCTGCTCGTCGTCGCGCTCATCGTGTTCGTCGTCAACCTGCTGACGGGCCGGCGCACGGTCTAACACTTCAGGCGACGAGACCAAACAAGACTGGTCAGGGATGCGACTTTAACGGGCGCATCCCTTTCACTTTGCCCGGCGCTCGGCGAATTCTACGACGGGGACGTTGAGCGGCGTCGTGACGCGCCCGACCGGGTAGAGGTTCATCTGCCTGTCACGGTACGGCGAACGCTCGTAGAAGAAGCGCAGCCGCTCGGCCGGGCTGGCCGCAAACTTCGCGTCGCTCGCCACGCGCTGCTCGAACTCGCGGCGCAGCTTCTCGTCTTTCGCCAGCATCTCGCGCGCCAGTTTTTCCAGCACGTAGCTCTCGCCAAACTCTTTCTGCTCGAAGATTGAGTTGAAGAAGCCCCACGCCACGAACGAATCGGGCGCGTCGGGTTCGAGCAGGTTGAGCGCGACGCGCGCCGCCGGCTGTGCCATCGGCACGACGACCGACCCGGCCGCGTACAAACGCCGCTCGCGCACCAACTGATTCTTCTGCGTCACGAGCACGCGCCCCTCAAACGAGCTATTGCCCCACTTCACGTCGCTGAAACGATAGCTCTCGACTTCGATAGTCGCCGGCTCGGCCAGCCGTTGCATGTGCAGCCCGTGCGCGGCGAGCACTTCGATGACGGCCGCCCACTGCGGCGGGATGACGTAGTAGAGCGGCGGCGCGACGGACGTGACCGCGTGCGTCTCGTTGAAGAACGGCACGGTGTAGTCATACGGCTTCGTGCCATAGACGACGCGCTGTGCGCCCGACACGTCGCTCTGCTCGGTGTGAAACTCGACGCCCTTGATCAGACGCGGCTTCGGCTGCTCGACGAACGCGAGCCGCACCGCGACCTTGCGTGCCGGGTCGTATGCGCGCCCCTCCGCGACCACCTGCTCGTCCGCCGCCCGCACCGCGCGCTTTAACCCCTCCGGATCGCGGTTGACCTCGGCGAGCGCGGCGCGCAGCAGGTCATACGTGCCGCGCACGCGCGAGCGGTAGTCCTTGAGCATGTGCGTCTCGATGAGCAAGCCCGGTCGGTTGCGCAGCGGCGTGTAGCCGGTGGCGAAGCGCGGCGTGGAGATGAAGCCCTCGACGCCTTTGCCCATGGGATCGCGGTTGTCGCGGAAGACGAGATAGGTGGAGAAGAGATTCTCCGTCCCTTCAGCGTCGGGCACGATGCGCGCCTCGAACGCCGTCCGCCACCATTCGCGCAAGGGCGCGGGCACGTTCTCGCCCGCCTCGTATTGGTAAGTGACGTTGTAGCGAAAGTCCGCGCCGTCGGTCACGTGGCAGTCTATGAAGAGGTCTGGCTGCCACTCGTTCCACAGGCGCAGCCAGGCGCGTGTCTCCGGCGCGTCGGCCTTCATGTAGTCGCGGTTCAGGTTCAGGTTGGTCGCGTTGGCACGCCAGCCCATCTCGGCGGGGCCGTTCTGGTTGATGCGATTGTAGGGACTGCGCCGTTCGTGCCCGTCCACGTTGTAGATGGGGATGAAGAGGACGACGGCGTGCGCCAGGAGACCGGGGCGCGTCTTCGTAATGACCATGTCGCGCAGCAGAGCCAGCCCCGCGTCTTTGCCGTCCGTCTCGCCCGCGTGGATGTTCGCCTGAATCAGCACGACGACCTTGCCCGCGCGGTGTGCCGCCGCGGGCGTGAACGCGCCGCCGGTCGCGGCGACTATGAGCGGCAACGCGCGCCCTTCGCCGCTTAGGCCGAACTCCTTGTAGCGTATCTGCGGCGCGGCGGCGGCGAGCCGGCGGCAGTAGGCGACGGTCTCCGCGTAGGGCGGCGTCTCGCGGTAGTCGGTCTGCTCCGCGTGTGTGCGCCACTCGGCGGGCACGTCCTGTGCGTTTACGTCTGTGGACATAAGGCTCAACAGCAACAGGCAGACCAGACCCATGAACCGGAACATGCCGAAGTTCCCCCAAGAGAGACGTGCGCTGCGGGACGAAACATGGTCAACCTCTGTCGCGCAGACGCTTCAACGTCTGGGCGGCAGTGGCATCAGCATCGAGACGCGCTGCCGGTATTTGACGTACTCGTCGCCAAACGCGTTGACCAGATCACGCTCTTCGAGTTGGAGCGCGATCAGTATGTAGATGGTCGTGGCGACGGCGAAGAGCAGGTGGCCGGTCGTCATGTGCGGCGTCGCCCAGAAGGCGATGATGAAGCCGAGCATGATCGGGTGGCGGCAAAACTTGTAGAGCAAAGGTATCTTGAAGGCGTGCGCCTGCGGCTCCTGCCCGCGCAGGTGCGCCGACACCTGCCGCAGACCGAACAACTCGGAGTGGTCGAGCATGAACGTGCTCAGCAGCACGGTCAGCCAGCCGAGCCAGAACAGGGCTAGCAGGACGACCCGGCCCACCGCGTTCTCGACGTGCCAGACGACGCCTGTCATCGGCCGCCACTGCCAGAAGAGTAAGAGGAGCAGCAGGCTGGCCAGAAGCACGTAGGTGCTGCGCTCGATCTGCTTCGGCACGAACCGCGTCCACCAGCGTTTGAACTCTGGCCGCGCCATGACGCTGTGCTGGACGGCGAACAATCCGAGTAGCAACGCGTTGACGAGTAGCGCCGTGCCGAGCGCGGCGGGCGTGCCCGTGTTAATTGACTTCGGCACGAACAGGTTGCCGACAAAGCCGATAGCGTAGAGGAAGGTGACGAAGAAGATCACGTAGCTAATCAGCCCGTAGGCGAAAGTCAGGATTCTCCCCACAGCTTGCATCTCCTTTCACGATTGGTAAAACCGGAGCGAGGAATGCAAAACTTCCTGGCTTGCTTTGAGAAACGCAACCCGACTTGTTCGTTATTTGATCTCCCGCCCGCACGAGCGACAGTGCGTGCGCCGCTTGGCGTTGAGCGTGCCGCAGCCCGCGCAGGTGCGGTACATCGTGCGCGCGAACCATTGCGTGATGAGCGCGCTCACGCCAAGGATGGCGACGAGCAGGGCGATGCTGACGAGCGTGTCTTTCAACTCTGGTGCCGCCCCCGCATGCTCTCGTAATACCCTCGTCCGCGCTCGTAGCCGCGCCGGAAGGCTTCGGTCTCGCACTCGTCGCCGTAGCACGCGCGCAGGCGCTCGTTGTCGTCGGCGTAAGCGCGCCCGCGCGCCTGCGGGTGCAGTGCCGCCTCAAAGCCGCGCCGATAGACCGGCTCATCGCGCGCGAAGTCGCCGCCCGCGCCGCTGTAAGCTTCCGTCTCTGCGTCGCGCAGACCGATCCACCACTTGTCACGCGCCGCATCAACTGACTCCGCGCCCGCCTCCGTGAGCGCGCTTTGTGCGGCCGCGCTCTGCTCGTCTCCGTCGGCGACGGCGATGACGACCGTGCGCCCCTGCCGCAGCGCATCTTCATAAACGAACAACTCGTCGTGCGGCAGCCCCGTCGCCAGGTTCTCCTCGGCCTTACTGCCCGCCGCCACGCCCGCCGCCGCGCCGCCCGCGCCCAACAGCGCCGCGCCGACGACGCCCGCCGCCAGCACAGGCCCGACGCCCGGCACGAGCAGACTCGCGATGGCCGTGCCGAGGTGCAACCCGCCCGCGACGCCCAAGGCCGCGCCGACCGTGCCGCCTAGGGCCTTGCCCATGCCCGGCTGCTCCGTCTCGGTCGTCGGCACTTCGTCGTCGAGTTGTTCGGGCGTCGTGCCCGGCGTGAGCAAGGAGATGTTTTCCTCCGCCAGCCCCAGCGAGCGCAGCCGCTCGACCGCCCGCTCCGCGTCCCCGCGCGTGTTGAAGATGCCAGCCACAGTTTTCATGCGAGAGTCTTTGCGCCGCCCGCCGAGCGGACGAAACGCCGGTCGCCTTTCCCCGACCCCTTACGCCTCAGAATCGAAAAACCGCCGAATCTTTTACAACGAGTGGGCCGATTCTATCACGAACCGGCGCGCGCGGAGTGAGGTACTTTCGGACGTTGTACGCCTCGGACAATGAAGCGTGCTATAAATGGCTGTCATGTACGGCGTGGAGCGTTTATCTGCTGAGGAAGCCAAAGCCATCTTGCCGCAGTTGATCGCTCTGCTACAGGACGTGGTGCACAACGGGGCTTCGGTCGGCTTCCTGCCGCCCGTGGCGCGCGAGACGGCTGAAGAGTATTGGCTGGAGTGCTTGCGGGAGGTCGAGCAGGGGCAGCGCTTTCTGCTGGCGGCGCGTGAGGGGGAAGAGGTCATAGGTTCGGTGCAACTAGCGCTCTCGGCCAAACAGAATGGGTCGCACCGGGCGGAAGTCCAGAAGTTGATTGTGAGCACGCGTCACCGTCGCCGCGGGGTGGCGCGCGCGCTAATGAGCAGGATGGAAGAGGCGGCGCGCGCGGCGGGGCGCACGCTGCTCGTGCTGGACACGGAGAAAGGGAGCGGCGCGGAGCAGTTTTACGCGGAGTGTGGCTACACGCGAGCCGGAAGCTTTCCCCAATTCGCCCGCGACACCAGCGGCAAGCTGCGTGATAATGTGTTGTTCTACCGGCTGCTTTGAAGAGACGCCGCAGCTAACAAGGCGCTGAACTCGACTCGCAGCCGGCCCGCTTTCAGCGGCCGGAGTCGCTAGCTCGCCAGCTCAGGTGAATAACATGCTGAAGAAGAACATCGCTTCCCTGTCGCTCTGCGCGGTCGTGCTGCTGGCGTCCGCGCCGTCGCAAGCCTTCGCACAGACACTGGCCCAGGCTGCGCCGCCGGGTGGGGGACAAGGCGCAGGCGACGCGCCGGCAAAATCGCGGCCTGACTTGCAAGCGGCACTCGCCGAAGTCGCGGCGAAGCCTCGTGCCGGCACGCTGCCCGCGCCGGACATGAAGCGGCTTGAGCGGGAACGGCAAGACCCGCAGTCAACCGCGAAGCCTCAGGCGGAGCACAGCAAGAGAGATAAGGTTATCATCTACTCCATCGTGGCGGGGCTGGTGGTGCTGGCCGTGGTGCTCGCCCTCACGACGAAGAAGGGCGGGCACACGTTCTGCGATGTCGATCCCGGCGATCCCGATTGTATCGGGCCACGATGAGCGCGCCGTGATGCGCAATTACGATTGAGGCCGCCGCGCCGGCCGTGTTAAATTATCCGTGCTCGTCACTCTCCGCTAAGCGCGACGGGATTCAGGCATGATTCAAGTCATCGAAAAACACTGGCCGATGTCGGTCGGCGACGGGAAAGCCACGCGGAAGAAGAAGCCGCGCATCCTGGCGATCACGACCGACTGCTGCACGGGCTGCGCGGGTTCGCCCGCGTGCATCGAGTACTGCCCGATTGAGGCGTGCATGTTCTGGGTGCCCGACGAGGATCACCCGCCGTTCGGGCGCATAGAAGTTGACCCGGAACTCTGCATCGGCTGCCAGAAGTGCATCAGCAAGGGGCCCGAGGGCGCGTTCCTCGACGGCTGCCCGTGGGACGCCATCGAGATGGTGCCAACCTCGGACTGGGAGGCCGCGCACGGCATCACCCTGCCCGACGCGCCCGCCGGTGCGGCCTGAGCAGACTTACTTCGTCGCACTCTTTTCCGCCGCGCGGCGCTTGACGGCTTCGACCGTCAGCGCCGCTTCCCTTTTGCTCTCCTCCGACATGCCGGCGACGCCGGCCGCGTAGCGTTCAACCTCCGGCAGGTCTTCAACCGTGCCCACGAAGCGCAGGGCGACGAGGGCGTTGGTCACGCTGTCTTCGTCGGGTGCGAGCGTGACGAGCGGCTGCCCGGCCGTGATCTGCGCGCCCGTCGCGGCGGCGAGTTGTTCGATCCGGCCGGGCAGGGGCGAGCGTATCTCCGCGACCTGTTCGCCTGTGCGCACGCGGGCCAGCATCGCCTCGCGCTTGACCGGCGTGCCGACGGGTAGGACGGAGACCAGTTGACCGGCGAGCGGCGCGTCGAACGTGTAGGGGCGCAGCATCGCGAGTAGCTCCGCGCGCCCGCTCGCGTCGTTGAAGGGGACGAGGGCGAGGGCGGCGTTGCGCCGCACAATCGGCTCGCCGTCCGCGAGCAGTTTGCGGAGCGCGGCGTGAAATTCCTGTTGGCGCGCGTCCTTGCCCATCACCCAGGCGGCCGTCATGCGCACGTCCGCGTGGCGGCTGGCCGCAAGCCCCGCGACCTGCGGATACCAGCGGGCGGCCGTCGCGTCGCCCTTGTCCATCAGCGCCGCAATCTGCGACAGCGCGTGCTGCTCGTGGCGCGGGTTCTCTTCGTCGCGCAGGTACTTCTCGATCTCTGCGTCGCTCAATGGTCGCCCGAACCACGTGCCGTACCAGAACATGAACGGCGCGATGACCAAGAGCGCCGCGACGACCACGAGCGGCCACGGCGAGCGCCGCCGCGACTGTCTCGGCGGCGTGGGCGGTCGTCCGTGGCCGTTGTTCTCCGTCATACGCGCATGCGCCCTCAGCGCGCAGGATAAAGCTGATAGAGCAGCAGGTAGACCAGCACGCCCGTGACCGAGACGTAGAGCCAGAGCGGCAGCGTCCAGCGCGCGACGCGCAGGTGTCGCCCGTACTCGCCGCCGAGCGCGCGCCGGAGCGTGACGACGATTAAAGGCACGATGACGACCGCCAGCACCGTGTGCGTCGTCAGGATGAAGAAATACAGGGGCCGCGCCGCGCCCTGCCCGGCGAAGCGCGTCGTGCCGTGGTGCGCGTGATAGACGAGGTAAGAGACGAGGAAGGCGACCGACGCCGCGAGCGCCGCCAGCATGCACGTCAGGTGCGCCCTGACGCGGCGGCGGCGGATGAAGAGAAAGCCCGCGCTGAGCAGCACGCCGCTCGTCGCGTTCAGCCAGGCGTTGAGGTGCGGGAGCGCGTCGTAGCCCATGAAAAGGAAGTTCAAAGTCCAAAGTCCAAGTTCAATGTCTAAAACCAACCTTGGACTTTGGACTTTGGACTTTTTTACTCGCCCGGCGGCAGTTCTGCTTTCTTGGCCGCGCCGTGGGGGACGGCCTTTTTGGCGGCGGGCTGCTTTTCGCTGAGCGATTCGTAGCCGCAACGCTCGCACTGCCAGACGGGAAAGACCTCCGCCGGGTCTTTGCTCTCGTAGACGGCGCGCAGGGAGGGGATGATCTTGCCGCCGCAGCGCGGGCAGACGCGCCCGCGTATGCTGGCGCGCGTGTTATCAACTGTCGGTTTCTCTTCGGCCATAAAAGGTGCGGCGCGTTACGCCTATTCGTCGTCGTCTCCCCCCGGCGGGCGGCGCTTCTTGTAGGTGAGATAGAGAAAGGCGCAGAAGATGCCGACCGGCGGCGAGACCAGCACCAGCACCGCTTCGTTCATGTGCCGCGCCGCCAGGCCGTCAAGCCCCGACGCCGACGCCTTGCACATCGCGCACTGCGCCAAAGCCGGCGCGCACAGCGCGCAGAGCACGGCGGCGAGCGCGAGCACCGTCAGGCACAGGTTCTGCAATCTTCGTCGGCTCATCGCTATTCGTGTTCGCCCGTGGCGGCAGCGGCCGGCTTGTCCGCGTAGGTGCGCATGCCGCGCAGGCGGAAGCTGTCGGGGAAGAAGATCATTAACAAGCAGATGCAGACGACGAGCATCGGCACGAGCGTCAGCACCAGGCTCATACGCTCGAAGCGCAGGTGCATGAAGTAGGCGACGATGAGCGCCGCCTTGATGATGGAGAGGCCGAGCAGGATCGTCAGCATGAGCGCGAGCGGCACGTGGAAGTAGGCGAGCAGGACTTCCACCAGCGTCAGCCCCAAGAGGCCGCCGAGCACGGCGAGGAACAGCTTCGTCGTGCCCTCGAAGTGCAGATCGACCGCGGGCCGGTCGCCCTCCGCCTCGGCCGCGAACAGCCCGCGCTCGCGCGCCCAGAGCGCCGGGTGGATCATGAAGACGCCCGCGAGCAGCAGCATCGTCGCGGTGATGAAGAGGCTATCTATGGTCAGGAAGCTGCCCGCGCTGATCGCGTTCAGCGCCGCGAAGATGAGAAAGACGACCGCGAACAGCACGCAGATCGCGTTCAGGATCACGTCCTGCTTGCTGCCCGACGAATCGGAATGAGTGCTCATGCCTTTCGTTGCCTCGCTTCGTTTACTTTACGGCCGGGCCGCCGTGCCCGAACGCGAAGAAGGAACCACGAACTCACACGAAACGACACGAAACAATAGACACGAATTTTCGCGCTTCTTTCTTCGTGTCGCTTCGTGTGAGTTCGTGGTTCATAACGCCTTTACCGACATTCCTGCCCGCACACGCGAGTGCCATCAGCCTTTGAAGTCCACCGACAGCAGGTAGATCAGCGGGAAGACGAACATCCAGACGAGATCGACGAAGTGCCAGTAGAGGCCGCTGATCTCCAGGTCTTCGTGCGACAGCTTGCGGATGCGCAGGGCGACCACGCCGAGGTAGCAGAAGCCGGTGAAGACGTGGAACATGTGCAGCCCCGTGATCGAGAAGAAGGTCGCGCCGAAGAGCGGCGACGCCTGGGGCCAGCGTTCCAGCCACTCGTGCGGCAGCGTGAACGGCTTCAGCCCTTCGCTGATCAAATGATTCCACTCGTAGAGGTGCAGCACGAGGAAGGCGAGGCCGCCAAGCATCGTGCCGCCGATCCAGCGGCGCGCGACCTTCTTCCTGCCGTGCGCCGACGCCCTGACTGCCATCACCATCGTGAACGAGGACGAGAGCAGGCAGAGCGTCATCGTCGTCGAGAACAGGATGCTGGGGTTGAAGGCGAACGGCGTGGGCCACTGGACGCTCGACAGGCGCACGTAGCTGTAGCCGATCAGGAGCGCCGAGAACGTCAGCGCGTCCGAGACGATGAAGAGCCACATGCCGAGCTTGCGATGCCCGACGCGGTAGGGCAGCGTGCCGCCGCCCCAGTCGGCCGACACCATCGGTTCCACGTGTGCGTGCGTGCTCAAACGCCTACCTCCAGATGAAGAGAAGTGCGAACAGATAGACCCACAGCCCGTCCATGAAGTGCCAGTAGATGCCGACCGCGTCGGCCAGCGCGCGCCGCTTCTTCGGCGTCTCCGCGCTGCGGTGCGAGACCGTGCGCAGCAGCAGGTAGCTCAGACCCAGTATGCCGCCCAAGAGGTGCAGCCCGTGCAGCCCCGTCAGCAGGTAGAAGAAAGAGCTGTACGGGTTCGACGCGAGATAGACGCCCTGCGCCACGAGTTGTCGCCACGCGAGCAGTTGCGAGAGCAGAAAGCCGAAGCCGAGCAGGAGCGAGACTGTTAGCCAGCGCCGGTAAGTCCCTTGCTCGTCGCGGCGGAGTGCGCGCCGCGCCACCTCAAATGTCACGCTGCTGGCGACGATGAACGCGGTGCTGACCCAGAGCAGGCGCGGGAGCGCGACCGGCTGCCAGTCGCGGTTCGCCGCGCGGATAACGTAGGCGCTCGTGAGCGCCGTGAACATCATCGCGATGGCGGCGAGCGCGACCCACATGCCGATGCGGTACTGCTGCGGCTCGCCGTCCGGCCGCGCGTGCCCGTCGCCGCCGTGCCCGTTCGGGCCGCGGCGCGGGCCGTTGCCGCCGCCGGGGCGCGGGCCGCCCGCGAAGCTCCGGCCGCGCTCTTTGCCGGCGACGCGCTCGCGTGTCTCAGTGGTGGCCGTCGTGACCATTGCCCGAAACTCTCTCCCCTTGCTCCGCCCGCCCGTCCGCGGCCACGTTCGCTTCGGTCGCGTCCGGCGTCGTCTGCATCACGTAATCTTCGGGCGCGTCGGGCACGGCGTACTCGTAAGCGCCGCGATAGACCACGGGGACGCGCCCCGCGAAGTTGTCGAACGGCGGCGGCGAGGGGATCGTCCACTCCAGCGTCGTCGCCTCCCACGGGTTGTCCGGGGCCTTTTCGCCCTTAAAGAGCGACCAGAAGAAGTTGTAGAAGAAGATGACCTGCGTGACGGCGGTGACGATGGCCGCGACTGTGACGAGCATCACGAGCGGGTGCGTCTTGTTCAGGAAGACGTACTCGGCGAACGAGGCGTAGCGGCGCGGCATGCCGACGAGGCCCATCACGTGCATCGGGATGAAGATGGCGTAGACGCCGATGAAGGTCGGCCAGAAGTGTATGTAGCCGAGCCGGTCATTCATCATGCGCCCGAACATCTTCGGGAACCAGAAGTAGACGCCCGCGAACATACCGAAGATCGCGGCGACGCCCATCACCAGGTGGAAGTGCGCGAGCACGAAGTAGGTGTCGTGCATCGAGAGATCGAGCGAGGTCTGCCCAAGCACCAACCCCGTGATGCCGCCCGCGACGAAGAGCGAGACGAAGCCGATGGCGAACAGCATCGGCACGGTGAAGCGTATGCGCGCGCCCCAGAGCGTGCCTAGCCAATTGAACGTCTTGATCGCCGACGGCACGCCGATGGAGAGCGTCAGCACCGAGAAGGCCATGGCCGAGTAGGGACTCATGCCGCTCATGAACATGTGGTGGCCCCAGACGAAGAAGCCCAGGAGGCCGATGGCGAACATGGCGAAGACCATCGCGCGGTAGCCGAAGATGGGCTTGCGCGCGAAGGTGGCGAGGATGTGCGAGGTCGCGCCCATGCCCGGCAGGATGGCGATGTAAACTTCCGGGTGGCCGAAGAACCAGAACAGGTGCTGCCACAGGATGGGCGAGCCGCCCGTGTGCGGGATCGGCTTGTCGCTGAAGATCAAATTGCCGGGGACGAAGAAGCTCGTGCCCGCGTGGCGGTCGAGCAGGAGCAGGATGCCGCCCGCCAGAAGCACCGGGAACGAGAGCAAGGCGAGGATCGCCGTCGTGAACCAGGACCAGCACGTGAGCGGCATCCGCATCAGAGACATCCCGCGCGTGCGCATGTTCAAGAGCGTCGTGATGAAGTTGAGCGCGCCGAGGAGCGACGCGACGCAGAAGATGGCGATGGAGGTGATCCAGAGCGTCGCGCCCGCGCCCTGCCCCGGCCCCGCCGACGGGACGGCGCTCAGCGGCGGGTAGCCCGTCCAACCGCCGATGGGGCCGATAGTGCCGCTGCCCCCGCCCGCCAGGTACTTCGCCGCCCACTTCGCCAGCGCCGACTTGGCGTGCAGGCTCAGGCTGAACGCGCCGCTGCCCTCGACGAAGATGGCGGAGATCAGGACAACTAAGCCGACGAGCGTGACCCAGAAGGAGAGCATGTTGAGGACGGGGAAGGCCATGTCCTCCGCGCCGATTTGGATGGGCAGGAAGTAGTTGCCGAAGCCCCCTTGCGGCGCGGTCGTCAGCACGAAGAAGACCATAATCGTGCCGTGCATCGTCACGAGCGACAGGTAGAACTCCGGCGACATCTGTCCGCCCGGCGCGCCGAGCTTGAAGATGCTGCCCAAGAGCGGCCACTTGTGGTCGGGCCACGTCAGGTTCATGCGCATCAGCACCGACATGACCATGCCGACGAAGACCGAGAACAGGGCGAGCAGCAGGTACTGGATGCCGATCACCTTGTGGTCTATGCTGAAGATGTATTTGCGTATGAAGCTCGTCGGCGGCCCGTGATGGTGCGCCACCGCCCCGCCGTGATGCTCCCCGGCGGCGTGCGCTTCCGGCATTACCACTTCCTCTGCCATGCTTCTGCTCTTCTCCTCTCCCCTGCGACTCGACGGGGCGGGATGTGCGTGCTCAATTAGTATTGCTGACCGGGCAGGCCCAGCGGCTGCTTGTTCAACTCGGTGACGCGCGCCTGGAACTGCGCCTGCGGCATCTGCAACAGCGCGTCGTAGTCGGCCTGCGGGACGACGATCAGGTAACTCTTCATCTTGTAGTGCAACTGCCCGCACAACTCCGCGCAGGCCAACTCGAACCGACCCGTCTGCAACGGCTTGAAATGCACCTTGATGTTCATGCCCGGCACAACGTCCTGCTTGAACCTTAGCTCAGGCACCCAGAGATCGTGCGTCACATCCTTCGACGCGAGCGTCAACTCAACGTCGCGCCCCTGCGCCATGATGAGCGTGGTGACGACCTGATCGTCTTTCGCCAGCGGGTCGCTCGGATCAAGGCCGACGAAGTTGAGATCGGCGTCCTTGATGAGCGCCGGGTCTGTGCGCCCGAATTGCCCGTCCGCGCCGGGGTAGTGAAAGTTCCACTGGAACTGCTGCGCGACGACGTGGACGCGCATCGCGCCGGGCGGCGCTTCGTTGAAGTGGAGCGACGCCCAGACGCGCTGACCGAAGAGCGCGACCGTGATGAAGATGAAGGCGGTGACGGCGGTGCAGAGCATCTCGACGCGGTTGTTGCCATGCGAGTAGATGCCGCGCGACTTGTCGCCGCGCCGCGCGCCGTAGCGCCAGAGCATGTAGCCCAAAGCGATCTGCGCCCCTGCGAAGGATATGCCGACCACGATGATCGTGAGCATGAACTGCCGGTCGTAGGCCGGCCCGTGCTCCGTGATCGCGGGCGGCAGCCACCACTTCCCGCTCACAAACATCCAGACCGACAGGATCGTCAGCAGCCAGAGCAATGCGGCGAACACACGGCCCATCGTTAAGCACCTCGGTGAGTGAGCAGTGAGCAGTAAGCAGTGAGCAGTTTTTGTTCTTATCTGCTCACTGCTTACTGCTCACTGCTCACTGATTCAACACCATCAGCCCGAACAGGAGCGGCAGGTACAGCACGGACGCGAGCAGGACGCGCCGGGCGTTGCGCCGCGAGAACGTCAGGAACGCGGCGACGGAGCACAGCAGGAACAAGAGACCCAGGACGAGCGCCCCGGCGAAGTAGATCATGCCGGAGAGACCGAGCACGGCGGGCGCGAGGCTCACCGGCACGAGCAAGAGCGTCCACAGGACGATCTGCTGCTTGGTCAAGCGCCCTTCCGGCTCGACGACCGGCAGCATCAGGATGCCGGCCCGCGCGTAGTCTTCGCGGTACATCCACGCGATGGCGAAGAAGTGCGGGAACTGCCACAGGAACAGGATCGCGAAGAGCACCACCCCCTCGGCGCTGACGCGCCCCGTCGCCGCCGCCCAGCCCAAAAGCGGCGGGACTGCGCCCGGAAAAGCGCCCACGAGCGTCGAGAGCGTCGTGCGCGTCTTGAGCGGCGTGTAGCAGCCGAGATAGCCGACGACGACGCCCAAGCCCAGCAGCGCCGAGAGCGGGTTGACGAAGACGAGCAGGTAGAGTTCGGCGGTGACGGTCAGGGCTGCGCCGAACAGGAGCGCAGCGCGTGCGCTCAGCCGCCCCGACGGGAGCGGGCGCATGAGCGTGCGCCGCATGCGGCCGTCGAGCGCGCGCTCCATGAACTGGTTGAGCGCGGCTATGCCGGAAGAGAGCAGGCCGACGCCCGCCATCGTGTGCAGGAAGCCCGCGTAGTCGAGCGTGCGCCCCGCGCCGAGGAAGTAGCCCGCGGCGGCTGTCAGCATGACGAGCAGCGTGATGCGCGGCTTGGTCAGTTCCACGTAAGCGGCGGCGCGCGCCCGTGCGTCCACGCGCGCAAGCGGTGCGGCCACAGCCTCCCGTGTTAGTTCGATTTCTTCGATCACGAAATTAAGGTTGTCGCTGGCTATGGTAGAAAAGCTAACCACGAAATCACACGAAATGACACGAAGCAAAACACACTAACTTTTGTGTTGCTTGCTTTGTGTCATTTCGTGTGATTTCGTGGTTCATGTTTTCCGGCTTCCGTCTCTAATGTTTCATCAGCATGGGGAACTCAAGCGCAGGCTCCATGCGAAGCGCGCCGCCGAAGGGCTGCGCGCTGGCGGCCTTCACGTCGAACGAGAAGTCCTGCGTCTTGATCTCCTTCGCGCCGACCGTGACCGACATGGTCTTCTCGCCGAAGCTCTCGTGCAGCGCGGCGACCGTGTAAGTGCCCTGCGGGACGCCCATGATGGTGAACTTGCCGTCCTCGGCGGAGACGGCGTAGAGCGGGCTGCGCATCACGCCGATGAAGGACTTCATCCAAGGGTGCTGGTTGCACTTGACGGGGATCATCACTTCGGGGCGCGCGAAGGTCTTTTCCAGCGGCGGCGAGCCGGCCGGCTGCGACTGATTCCACTCGGTGTTGCCCTTCGTCGGCAGCGGGTGGACGTTGTGCGCCGTCTGGTCGCTGTTCGTGACCATGAGCTTCTGCCCGGCCATGATGCCGAGCACGTGCGGCACGTAGTGGCAGCCCTTTTGATCGAGCGTGACGGCCGCCGCGGGCACGTCCCACGTCAGGTTGGTGATGGTCTTGCCGTCCGCCGTCTTGCCGTCCTTGATGTAGACGAAGACGTTGGCGAGCTTGCCGTCTTTGGCCACGACCGTCTCGGTGTGCGGGTTCGGGTTGTTCTGCGCGCAGGCAGCGTCGGCGTCCATGCTGATGGGCGAAGGCGCGGGCGCGGGGCCGTTCAGCGCAATCGTGCCGGTGATCTGGCCTTCGTTGCCGCTCGGCGTGTACTTCTGGCCGGCGGTCTGCTCGGTGCCGGTGTTGTCGTCGCCCGTCTCTTCTCCGTCGTCGTCGCTGCAAGCCGCGGCGAAGAGCGAGAGCAGGGCGGCGACCAGCAGCAGCGCGACCGCACGGCGCACACGTGGGAAAGGCATGTTCATGTCTCCTGAAAGAATTAAGCTGCCTGATTATGCCGCAAAACTTATCACGGTGCGAAACCGCCGGCCGTGTGTCGCACCATCGCCAGCACGTCGGGCGAGCGCGCCGGGCGGGCGAAACGGCCCGGCCCACGCGCCGACGCCCGCCGCCCGCGCGCATGATGGAGCGCGGCAGCGCGGCGTGCGTGGTGCGTGCTCGACGACTGTGTGTTGTTCTGGCTCGCGCCGGTCGTGGAGCGCCCGGCGGTCGCGCCCGGCGAGCCGGCCGCCAGACGCGCCTGCTCGGCAGGCGTCAGTTGCAGAATGTAGCGCGTCAGCAGTTGCGCGTGATCCTGCTTGTAGTCGTTCAGACCGCTGTTCGGCACGTCGAAGCTGAAGACCCAGCGGTCGCCCTCCTTCTTGAAGAGACCGGAGGGCATGGCCGTCCCCGGTATGACGCGCTGCGGGTCGAGCAGCCAGCGGAACGTCCAGCCGGGCTTCAGGCGCGTGCTGGCTTGCAGGAAGTTGGGCGCGGTGGCGTTCTTGTCGTGCTCGGCGTTCCCCGTCAGGTGGCACTTCAGACAGGGCGCTTGCTGCGACGTGAAGATGGCGCGCGCTAGCTGGCGCTCCTGCTCGGTCAACTGCTCGACCTCCGGCTTGATGAACGGCTCCTGCTCGGACGCGAGCGCCAGGAAGAAGCGGACGAGCGTGCGCCGCTCGTTCGGCGAGAAGTTGAACGTGGGCATGCGCGGCTTCAGGTAGAGGCGCACGCCGTTGCGGTTCGCGCCCGGCTGCGGCGGCAGCCCCTCGACGCCGGAACTCGTCGGCGCGCTGCGCTGCGGGTTCGTGCCCGCGTTCGCCGTCGCGGCTGTGGGCAAGGTCGCGTTCGGGTTCGCGCCCGCGCCGGAGAGACCGGACGCACCGCCGCCGGCACTTGCCCCGGCGTTAGTGTTGCCGGCGTTGCCGTGCGCGGGCGCTGTCGTCTCATTGCCGCCGCCGCTCAGGCTGGGATCGGTCAGGAAGCGCAGCAGCCATTCGGGGTCAACGCGCGCGCCCTCGGTGAAGAGCGCGGGCGGCAGTTGATCTTTGCCTTCGGGCGTCTGGAACTGCGGCAGCCCCGAAAGCGTTGACTGCTGCCCGACCTGCACCGCGTGGCAGCCCATGCAGTTGTACTTCTTGACGACCCACCAGCCGTCCTGTATGTCGCGCTGGCGGTCGGTCGCGTTGTAGAAGAGCGACGGCGGCACGCTCGCGCCTTCAGTGCCGACGCTGCCCAAGAGGAACGTCGTCAGCGCGACCTTCCACTCCGGCTTCAGGAACGGCTTGGGCATGCGCAGGTGATCGCGCGGGTCTTTCTCCTTGTCGCGGTCGTAGACGGACGGGTCGGCCAGCTTGTGCTCGAAGAAGCCCTTGTGGTTGTACCACACGCCGACCTTCTGCCCGTCCTTGTCCTTATTCTTGCCGGTGTACGGGTCTTTGCCGTCCTGCGCCCTGTCGGTCTGCAACGAGAAGTCGAGCCGCTCCAAAGGCGTCGCGCCCTCGTTCGTCAACTCCTTGCCGATGCGCTGCTCCTCCTCGAAACCTTTGATCTCGTGGCAGCCGGCGCAGCCGTACTGCTTGATGAGCGCCGCGCCCTTGTCCTTCAGCTTCGGGTCGTCCATGTAGGAGGCGTCCGCGTAAGCGGGCTGCGGGTTGCCTAGCGAGAACAGGTACGTGGCGATGTCGCGCGCGTCCTTGATGTCGAGCCGGAAGTTCGGCATCACGGTCATGTTCTGCACCTGCAACTCCGCGCCGTCGGTCGGGCACTTCGAGTGCAACCCCGTGTCGTAGATGAAAGGCTTCTTGTTCTTGTCGTAGTCCTCGCGCGTCAGGTCGCGCTTCTCCTTCGGGCAGTACGGAGCCCAGCGTTCGCGCGGGTTGTAAATCCAGCGCACGACGTAATCGAAACTCGCCTTCTCGCCGACGCGCGTCAGGTTCGCGGCAAACTCGCCGCCGACCTGTTGGTCGCCCTCGCCGACGGAGTGGCAGGCCATGCAGCCTTTCGTCTCGAACAACTCCTTGCCGTGCCCAGCGTCGCCGCCCTCCTGCTTGGGCACTTGCCCGTCAAACGCCGACTGCCAGAGGTACGCGGCGATGGCCTTGCGCTCGTCGTCCGCGTTCTTCTGGTTCAGGAGCGACACGTTCGGGTCGGGGTTGAGATACCAGAACGTCGGCATCTTCGTGCCGGGCCGGAACGCCTGCGGGTCTTTGAGCCATTCGGGAATCCACTCCTTGCGCAGCTTCAGGCGCACGTCCTTCAGGTTCGGCCCGACCTTCTTCTGATCCTGCATGGCGTAGCGCGCCTGCGTGTCCAACTGCTCGATCCGCGCCGCGAGTTGGCTGCTCATCACGCGCAAAGAGACCGCGCGCGTGTTGAACTCCTGCGCCTTCACGTCGTCGGTCGCGCTGGCGGCGTCGAGTTCCGCCTGCCTGGCCTCGCGCTCGTTGGCGGTCATCTGTTCTTCGAGCTGCTTGATCTGCTGGCGCGCGCCGGTGAGCGCGTCCGCCTCGCGGTCGTAGCCCTCGAAGCGGTGGCAGCCGACGCAGCCGCGCTGCTGGAACAGGTCTTTGCCGAGCGTCAGGTTGTTGGCGTACTGGAGCACGCGGTCGTTCGAGTGGCACTGCTGACAGCCCGCCTCGACGTTCTCCGCGTCGTGTAAGGGGTGCAGCCAGAACTCGTTTTTGCCGTGCGCCTTCTCGACCGAGGTGGTCGCGCGCCCGTTGCCGCCGTGGCAGGCCGAGCAGCCGAACTTTTCCGGGTCGTGCGTCTGGATCAGTTCTTTAATTCTGGTCGGGTGGCCGGCAAAGGCTTTCGCGTCCGCGTCAACCTTGCCGCCCCGCCGCATATCGCTCGCCTTCAGTATCATCGGCTCGCGGACGCCCAGATGGCAGGTCTCGCAACGATCCACGAGGTTGTATTCGTTGACGCTGATCTGGCGGAGACCGAAGTCGAACTTCTTGTTCCGGCTGAGCAGGCTGTTGACCTGCTCGGCGGTCAGCCCGACGACGTTATCCTTCAGGTAATCTTCCTTTGCCTTCTTCTTCTCGGTGTAGTCCTTCAAGACTTCCGCCTGCTCGGCCAGCAGCCGCGCCTTCTCGGCCTTCAACTCGTTGTACTTCGCGTCGAGTTGCGTGAAGTCGAACTTCTGCTTCTGCGTCTTGCTCGTGCCGTCGAGCGGGTAATCAACCTCGACCTGCTCCTGCCTGATCTGCTGCGCCTCGTGCTCGTACTTGGCCTTGGTCGAGCCGGTGGCGGTCTCGGCGCGGTAGTTGGCGACGGTGAGGTGGCCGCGCTTGTCCTGGAACGGCTCGGTGATGGTCGCGAGTTGCTGCTCGATGTGCCTGACCTGGCGCGTGATCTCGTCGCGGCGCGGCGCGGCGGCCGCGAGCGCCGCCTGCTCGTCCGCTTCGAGTTGCTTGTATTCGGGACTCTCGCGGACTTCCTTCTCGGTCGTGTTGCCGCGCTTCTTCAGCGTGTTCAGGTAGCGCGTCTCGCGCGTGACGAACTCGCGCTGCATCGCCTTCCACGGGCGCTGCAAGTAGGCTTCGTCCCACAGCGACCAGCCCACGGCGGCCATCAACAGCAGCGCGCAGATGAGCATGATGCCGCTCGTCGAGCGACTGGCAATCGGATCGCGCGCCGGCTCGTCCCGTTCTCTCAGCGCCAGCGCGTCATCGGCAGGAGTCGCAGCCACCTTTGTCCTCCAAAAGCTGTTAGCTATTAGCCGTTAGCTTTTAGCTCGTTTTTCTGTCGTCTAACCCTTCGATCAAATCTTAACCTTGCCCCGCCGCGGCCGGACAAAAGCTAACAGCTAACAGCTAATAGCTAACAGCTAACAGCTTCAGATGTTGAACCACGGCGTGACCCAGACGTACTTGATGTGCAGCGGTATCAGCCGCAGGATGAGTTTCACCGGCATCGCCAGCAGCACCGTGATGGCGAAGAACTGAAACGTCAGGTATTGCAGCAGGCTCGTGCGCGCCAGGATTTTGCGATCCAACTCGGTGCGCGTCATCAGCCAGTGGAAGAACAGCCCGCCGAGGATGTAGAACCCGCCAACGACAATCGCGCCGAAGATCATCTTCGCCGGCATGCTCGTGATGCCGAAATATTCGTGCAGGTCAACGTTGCGATCATAGACCACCGCGTTGTGATCCCAGCGCTGGCCGGGCCAGAACCAGATCCAACCGGGGCCGCGGATGAACGTGCCGATGATGATCAGCGCGATCCACATGAAGAAGCCCCACAGAAACATCGCGACGGCGAAGCGCCGCTGCCGCCACGAGTAGTAGCCGTTGCCGAGCGGGTTCGCGTCCACATAAGGGAAGACCATCAAACCGACGATGAGCAGGCTCGGCATCACGACGCCCGCGATCCACGGGTCGAAATAGACGAGCATCTCCTGCAAGCCGAGGAAGTACCAGGGCGCTTTCGACGGGTTCATCGTCAGGTTCGGGTTGGCGGGTTCTTCGAGCGGCGCGTTCAGGGTGATCGACCAGACGTAGAGGATCACGGTCACGATGATCGCGGCCAGGAACTCGACGCGGATCAGGTACGGCCAGACGTGCAACTCGCGCGCCCAGCCGGGCCGCCACGGGTGCGTCTTGCGGTGGTGCGTCTTCGCCAGTTGCGGGTCGGCCTGCAACTGCTCGGCCAGGTCGTCGTTCTCGCGCGCCTGCCTCAGCCCCAGCCACGTGAAGAAGATGACCAGCGGGATCATCATCACGATGGGCACGTTGTCCGGCTTCGAGGCGATGCTCCAGAGTTGATGCCAGTCCTCGACGAAGAAGGCCGCGATGACGAGCAGCACGACGACGGCGAGCACGATGATGCGCCCGCGCGTCAGTCGGCTACTGCCCCGCTCCTCGAAATCAGCCACGTCTTGCATCTCTACTCTTTACCTCCCCGCGGGTCTCAACGCTTCAACGCCTTCATCTCCGATTCGAGCATCACGGGCGCGGGGCCGGAGATGCCGCCGTCCTTGCGTATGCGCCAGAAGTGGACGGCCATGAAGATGGAGGCGACGAGCGGGATACCGATGCAGTGCCAGATGTACGAGCGCAGCAGCGCGTTCGCGTCCACGATTGAGCCGCCGAGCAATCCGAAGCGCACGTCGTTGTAGGGCGTCATGCCGAGTTGCGGGCCGAACGGCCCCTCGTGGCCCAGGACGGGCGTCGCGCGCGCCATGTTCGTGCCGACCGTGACGGCCCAGAAGCCGAGTTGATCGTCGGGCAGAAGATAGCCTGTGAACGAGAGCAGCAGTGTCAGCACCAGCAGCACGACGCCGACGCACCAGTTGAACTCGCGCGGGCGCTTGTACGACCCCGTCAGCACGACGCGGAACATGTGCAGCCACGTCGTAATCACCATCACGTGCGCCGCCCAGCGGTGCATGTTGCGCAGGAGTCGCCCGAACGGCACGTCGTGTTCGAGATAGAGGATGTCGCGGAACGCCGCGCCCTTCACCGGGTGGTAGTAGTACATCAGCAGCACGCCCGTGAAGGTCAGGACGATGAAGAGGTAGAACGTGATGCCGCCCATGCCCCAGGTGAAGCTGTAGCGCGTGGCGTCGCGGTTGATCTTTGCCGGGTGCAGGTGGAGGAAGACGTTCGAGAGGACGGCCAAGCTACGGTTGCGCGGGTCGGAGCGGTCGTGCGAGACGCGGAAGATGGACTTCCACAGTTGCGTCTGCTGCGGGTCTTTGTACCCCTCGACCTCTTTCTTGGCGCGGTCGCGCAACGCCATCCCCTGCTCGACCGCCTTGCCGATCAGGCTGGGCTTGCCGCGCCCGTTCTCGCCGCGCGCCAACTCTTCGGTCTTCACCTCTTGTCCGTCAGGCCGCTCAGGCTCCATACCGTTTGCTCCTCACGTCCGAATCTCGGCGTTGAAACTGCAAAACTCGAATCGCAACTTTACAGCGAGATGTACGCGCCGGGGTCGTCGAAGTGCCCCTCCTCGCCCTTGGGCTTCTGGTACAGGCGGCTGATGTCCACGACGATCTGCCCCTCGGCGTCAAGTTCGACGTGGGCGCGATCCATCGGGCGCGGCGCGGGGCCTTCAAAGTTGATCCCCTCGCTGTCGTAGCCGCTGCCGTGGCACGGGCACTTAAACTTGTTTTCGCTCGCCTTCCAGTCGGGCGTGCAGCCCAGGTGCGTGCAGCGCGCGTAGATGACGAACAGCCTGTCCGAAGTCTTGTCCACCCAGATGCGGTACTGCTGCTGCCACTTCGTGTCCACGCCCTGCGCGTAGTCGCCGGGGTAGCCGATGCGGAAGACGCTGGCCGGCTCGAAGATGGCGCGTGTCATGAAGAAGCGGAAGAAAGAGACAATCCACACTCCGACAGCACCGACCACTGCCAGCCAGACGATGCGCCGCCGCGTCTTGTTGATCGGCGGGTCGGGCGGCGCTTCGACCAGCGCGCCCGCGGGCTTGGCCGCCGCCTTCGGCACGCCCTTCGCCACGCTCGCCGTCGGCGTCGCCGCCTTGGCCGCGCCGGGCGCGACGCGGGCCGCGGGCGGCGTCCCGGCCGGCGTTTCGGTCTGCGCGCCCGCCTTCACCGCCGCGCGGGCCGGCGCTTCCCGCTTGGCCGGCGGCAGGCCGGCGGCGGCGCGCAGCAGGGCGTCGGTTCTGGCTTTATCGTTGGGCGAGGCTGGCTGTTCGACAGACGTTGGGGGCGCGTTCTCGCCGGGCGGTGTGCTCTCGCCGGGTGTGGCTAAAGTCTTTTCGCTATCCAAGCGCGACCTCCGGGTTCAGCTAAAGTTAAGCCGGCTGCACTTAAGACTGCTGAGTGTCTGCCCCGAAACGCTCACAAGTGTGGCCGGGGCGGTTGATAGGCTGCTCCCGCACCGGAGTTGTAGCTCCAACCGCTCACTTATTCGAATGCTAAGCGTTACGAAGAAGAGCGGCCATGCCCGATAAATTATTAAACGGCCTGGCGTGCCCGCATTATATACTGATTCCACGGAAATGTGGCAAGGCGAAAATATTACGCCCAGCATGCGAGCGCAAGTCACACTCTACACGCGGCCCGGCTGCCACCTGTGCGCCGAGGCGAAGCGCGAAATCCTCGCCGCCGGCCCGGCCGCAGACTATAATCTCGTCGAGGTCAACATAGACGACGACCCCGCCCTCGCCGCCCGCTACGGCTGGGACATCCCTGTCGTCTCGATCAACGGCGTCGTCGCCTTCAAGCACCGCCTGACCGTCGCCGAGTTCCAGCGCGAGTTGGCCCGGCTCGGCCGCGACCCGGCTTGAAAAGATTTCCAAGCCCGATGAACCACGAAAGCACACGTACCAACACGAAGCGCGCCGACTGACTCCGCGCTCCTGCTTCGTGTCGTTTCGTGTGCTTTCGTGGGTAAACCGTCCGCCAGAGGAGCTACTGATATGAGTATCACCCGCCGCCTCACCTGCATCGCCCTCGCGGCGTTGCTGCTTGCAACCCTGTCGCCCGCCCGCGCCGCCGACTTCAAGCGCGAGGTCATCTACCAGATCATCACCGACCGCTTCTTCGACGGCTCGACCGCGAACAACAACCCGGCCCAGTCCGCCGGTCTCTACGACGCGACCAAGACGAACTGGCGTGCCTACTGGGGCGGCGACCTGGCCGGCATCCAACAGAAGATGTCCTACCTCGCAGGTCTGGGCGTCACCGCCATCTGGATTTCGCCGCCCGTGGACAACCTGAACGCGAACATTCCCGACGGCAACGGCAACCCGACCGCCTCGTATCACGGCTACCAGGGGCGCGACTTCAAACGCGTCGAAGAGCACTTCGGCAACTCGTCGAACACCTGGACGGACTTCGACAGCCTTGTCACCGCCGCGCACCAGAACGGCATCAAGGTCATCATAGACTTCGCGCCGAACCACTCGACGCAGGATAACGCGGGCGAGTTCGGCGCGCTCTACGACAACGGCGTGTTCCTCGGCAACTTCACCAACGACACGAACGGCTACTTCCACCACAACCCGAACATCTCCGGCGGCGGCTGGGACGACCGCTATCAGGTCGAGTACTACACGCTCTTCGATCTGGCAGACCTGAACCAGGAGAACGGGACGGTTGACGGCTACATCAAAGCCGCCGCCCAACTCTTCCAGCAGCACGGCGTGGACGGCTTCCGCATAGACGCCGTCAAGCACATCACGTGGGGCTGGGAGTACAGCCTGGCGAACGCCATCTACACGAACGGCGACAGCTTCCTCTTCGGCGAGTGGTATCAGGGCAACACGAGCGATCCGCTCTACCACGACTCCTACAAGTTCGCCAACAAGAGCGGCATCTCGCTGCTGGATTTCCCGCTCAACACCGCCATCCGCAACGTCTTCGGCTCGAACGCCAACTTCTCCGACATAGACAACGTCATCACGACCGAGGGCGCGAACTTCACGTGGAAGGAAGACCTCGTCACCTTCATAGACAACCACGACATGTCGCGCTTCCTCTCCTTGAACAATAACAACAACCGGCTGCACGAGGCGCTCGCCTTCATCCTCACCGCGCGCGGCGTCCCCTGCATCTACTACGGCACGGAGCAGTATCTGCACAACGACACCGGCGGCGGCACAGACCCCTACAACCGCCCCATGATGCCCGGCTTCTCGACCACGACCACCGCCTATACGCTCACGAGTCGGCTCTCGACCCTGCGCCGCAACAACCCGGCCGTCGGCTACGGCTCAATGGCGCAGCGTTGGATTAACAACGACGTGTACATCTACGAGCGCAAGTTCTTCGGCAACGTCGTCCTCGTCGCCATCAACAAGAACGAGACCACCGCCGCCAACATCACTGGCCTCAACACGGCGCTCCCGGCCGGCAGCTACACGGACTACCTGACGGGGCTGCTTGGCGGCCCGTCCATCTCCGTCTCGGCCGGCACGGGCGGCAACAACCCCGTGGCGAGCTTCTCGCTGCCCGCGCACACAGTCGCCGTCTGGCAGTTCACCGAGGGCGCGTCCACGCCGCAGATCGGCTCAATCGGCCCCACGTCTGCGCAGCCCGGCGTCCAGGTCACCATCGGCGGCAAGAACTTCGGCGCGACGCAAGGGACGGGCGCGGTCAAGTTCGGCACGACGGTGGCGACCGTCCAGTCCTGGTCGGCGACCAAGATCGTGGCGACCGTGCCGAACGTCACGAACGGCAGCTACAACGTGACCGTGACCAATTCTTCTGCCCAAGTCTCCAACGGCATCCAGTTCACGGCGCTGACCGCGAAGCTGATCCCCGTCACGTTCACGGTCTATAACGCGACGCCCACGGTGACGGGCGACTACATCTTCCTGACGGGCAACACGGTCGAGTTGGGCCAGTGGGCGACGACGTGGGACGGCGCGGTCGGGCCGATGCTCACGCCGAACTACCCAAACTGGTTCATCTGCGCGAGCGTGCCCGCCGGGCAGACCATCCAGTTCAAGTTCATCAAGATCGCCGCGAACGGCGCGGTCACGTGGGAGGCGGGCGCGAACCACACCTACACCGTGCCGACGAGCGGGGTCGGCTTCGTGAACGTGAACTGGCAGTATTAGCGCGGCCTGTAGTTGGGCATGCTCAGGCGTCAGGGCAGAGGACGCGGTGCGGGCATAGAGCACAAGGCGCGTCTGCTCTCGGCCCGCTCAGACACGGCCCAACAAACCGCCGCAGGGGTGTGTGCCGATGAACAGACTACTCACGCCGCTCCTAATGCTCGCGCTCCTCGGCTGCGTGCCCGCGCAGATGCCGCCGCCGCCCGCGCAAGAGGCCGCGCGCAAGGAGCACCCGCTGAAGCGTTACGCCGGCCGCTACGAGCTTGAGGTCGGGCTGATCCCCATCTCGACGCTCGACGTGACGCTCGCGGGCGACGAGTTGTGGGTTAAGCCGTCCGCGCAGAAGAAGCGGCGGCTGCTCAAGCGGCGCGGCGCGCGCTTCAGCGATGAAGTAGAGGGCACGAGCTACAAGTTCGACAAGGACGAAGAGGGGCGCATTGTGAGCGTCACCTTCGAGTACGGCGGCGCGACCTACACGGCCCGGCGCGTCCAACTCCCGCCGCCGAGTCTCAAGGGCAACACCACGTTCCGGCTCAAGGGGCACGCCGACGCTGCCGTCGTGGCGCTCGCCGGCTCGTTCAATAACTGGAATCAGTCGCAGCTAATCTTCGCCCGCGAGGGCGACGAATGGGTCTGCCGCGTTGACCTCGAACCGGGGCGCTACACCTACAAGTTCATCCTCGACGGCGACTGGCTGCTCGACCCCGCCAACCCCGCCACCGAAGAGGACGAGGCCGGCAACGTGAACAACGTTCTCGTCGTGCCTGATCGGTGAGCAGGGCGCGGGACATAATCCGGCGCGAAGCTGTGTTGCGGATTGCGGTCAGGGCTTTGACATGCGGGCGACGATCTTCGGGACGGCGTTGGGCGGCAGCAGGCGCTGCGCCCTGACGGTGAGGCGGTTGGCGCGGCCGGGGATGACGAGGCCGCCGCCGCTGTCGAGTTTCGCGAGCGTCTCTTTGACCACCTCTTCGTGCGTCTGTTCCTTGCCCGGCACTTTTTGCCGCTCCGCGCCCGCCGGCTCCTCAGGGTCGGCCCGCAACCGACCGGGGCTGACCGTCACGACGCGCACGCCGGTCGGGCGCAACTCTTCACGCAAGGCCATCGAAAAAGTCGTCAGGAATGCTTTGGTGGCGGAGTAGAGCGCCGCCCACGGGATGGGCTGAAAGCCCGCGACGGAAGAGACGTTGATGATGCCGCCGCGCGCGGCCGCGATCATCGGCGGCAGCAGGGCGTAAGTCAACTCGACCGCGGCCACGTCGTGGAGATTGATCATCTCCAACTGCCGCTCCAGCGGCAACGCGCGGAACTCGCCGCGCAGCCCGAACCCGGCGTTGTTGATCAGCAACTCGATCCGCTGGTCGCGTTCGGCCAACTGCGCGGCCAAGCGACGGCCCGCCACAGGCTCGGCGAGATCGCGGGCGAACACCGCGACCTGAACCGCGTGCGCGGCGCGCAACTCGTCCGCCAGCGCCTCAAGCTTGGCCTGCGTGCGGGCGACGAGCACCAGGTTCCACCGCCGCGCGGCGAGCGCACGGGCAAAATACTTGCCCAACCCCTGAGACGCTCCGGTGACGAGGGCGTAAGCCGGCTCCGGCATGACTCAAGCTCTCCGCGCCGGGCCGGGCAGCCCGCCGGTTTCGGCGTAGGCCGCGGCCCCTTGGGCGCGGCGGTTTCCCGCCGCCAGCCGCGCGCGCACGTGCGCGGGGAAGCGCGTCCGAAACACGATGTCCCAGAACTCGTTGGTGATCCCGTAGCCTAAGTCTATGCCCCGCGAACTGTGGTGATAGAGGTGATAAGCCTTGATGCGCCGGTAGTAGGAGTTGCGGAAGTTGTAATAGTGCATGCAGTGATGCACCCACTCTTCGATGACGTAGCTCTGCACGACGCCCGCGAGCAGCATCGGCGCGGTGTAGAGCGGGCAGAGGAGAGTCAACGGCAGGGTGACGAAGAAGACCGGCAGGAGGTCGCGCAGGCGGCCGCTGATGTGCAGCGCGTCCGTCGGGCGCTCGTGATGGCCGAAGTGGAGCGGGTCGAGGTACTTGTTGGCCAGCCCCGTGTAGAACTTCTTATAGACCTTCTTCGACTTCTTGAAGTGCCGGTGGAAGACGAAGCGGTGGGACAGGTACTCGACCAGCGTCCAGACGGGCACGCCGGCCAGGAAGAAAGCGCCCGCCAGCAGCGGACGCGCCGTGCGCCAACCCAGCGCCAGCATGATCAGGGCGAAGACCGTGTAGAAGGCCGTCACCGGGTAGAGCCGGCGGCGGGAGAGTGCGGCTTGCTGGCGCTTGTAGAAGGCCAGCGAGGGGGCGGGCGAGTGACTGTCAGAGTTCATAATTTGCTGCGCCGAAGTTTCATCAGATTCATGAGCTTTGCGGAGCGCGGCATTGTATATCACAAGTCCGGTCTGTCGTGCACGATCTTCACGCCCGCGGCTCTAAGTGCAGGGCTGCGGCCTGCGCCGTGATGCTCTCGTAGAGCAGTCCACGCTCGCGCTCGTCGCGCGCCCGGCGGTAGGCGAGCAGGGTCTCCTTGAGCGCGGCGAGGTCGCGGTAAAGCCCCGCGTCGGCGACGGGCGGCGTCAGATACGAGATCAACTCGGCGTAGGCGCGGCGGCGCGCGATTGCGCCTTCCGAGGGGTTGTTGACGCTGTAGATGTAGAGGTGCGGCAACTCGCCGATCAGGCGGTCGGGCCAGCAAGACTCGGACAAGCCGACCTGCTTGCCCGGCATGAATTCCAGCGCGCCGTGCGTGCCGACGTGGACGATGGCGTCGGCGCGGAAGATTTTTTCGACGTAGGTGTAGAACGCCGCGAAGCCGTGATGCGGCGCACCGTCGCGCGCCATCAGCAGGCGCACGGGGTCGCCCTCGTAACCGAACGTCGGCTGCACGCCGACGAAGACGTTGCCGAGTTGCAGTCCCTGAATCAGCAGCGTGCCCGCGAACGAGTTGAGCACGCCGGGCGCAGCGCCCCACTCGCGCTCGATCTCGGCGACGTAAGGACACAGCCGCCGGTACTCGTCCGCCGTCATGCGGTAGGCGACGTGCGCCGTCGCGGCGAAGCTGTCACTGTTCCCGCCGAGCAGACGTTTGCGCAACTCGTCGGCACTCGCGGGCAACTCGACCGCGTAGCCTTCCGCACGCAGGCGTTCGAGCGTGGCGAAGAGGCTCGGAAACACATCGAGGTCTGCCGCCGTGCCGACGTTGCCCTTGTTCGGCGGGAAGCAGAAGGTGACGAGCGCGAGGCGCAAGTCTGCGCGCGGCGCGGTCTGTAAGCGCTGCCAACGCTTCAAGCGGCGCGCGATGCGCCGGCAGCGATCAGCGAGCGGCACGGGCGCGTCCCCGTGCGCGGACATGCCGCCGTAGACGAACGGCTCGGTCGCGCCGTCAATCTCCGGGATCGCCACCTGCATCCCCGCCTGCACCGGGTTCAGGCCCGTCCAGGACGCGCGCCACTGCTCGACGGTCTGCACGTCCAGGCTGACGGCCGAGCGGAACGGCCGGTTGAGCGCGCGCAGGAATTCGACCGCCGCCTCGCTGTCGTTCATCGCCGGCCCGCCGACAAAGCTGAACCCCGTCAGCGACACGATCTGACTGACGCGCGACTCGGTAGCATCGCTTCTCTTTTCATCCTTCGCCCGCCCCCGCTTGTGCGTCCCGGCGACGAAGAACTGCGCGCACGCCTCGCGGTTGTCCATGAAGGTCGAGAGCGCAGGCAGCACCGCCAAGCCCTCGGCTTCGACGGCGCGGATGAGGCCGTCATAAGCCGCGCGCGCGCCGCTCACGATCTGCGGGCGCATCAGTAGCAGGCCGACCGTCTGCTCCGGCGCGAGCGTCGGCAGGCCGTGCATGCGCGCGCGTCGGTCGTGCCACTTGCGGTAGCTCTCGAACGAACTGAACAGTGCGGGCGCGTCCGGATGATAGATGCCGACGGCGGGCATCGTCTCCGGCGGCGGCAGCTCGATCTGCGCGCGCGCGATGCGCTCGTCCGCGGCGTAGTGCTTGAGCGCGTAGAGCAGCATCGTGCGGACGTTGGCGGGCGTCGGTTGCAGGAAATAGCAGAAGAGATACAGGTAGTGTTTCAGATCGCGCAGCCGGCCCGCGCCCGGCACGAAGCGCAGCAGCGCGGGCATGCGCTCGACGTAGCGCAGGTACTGCGCGTGACCGCCCGCCCCGCGCCGTCCGCGTGCCTGCTCGCCCATCCACGCGCCGACGCGCCCGACGAGTCGCCGCGCCTTGCCCGCGCCCGCGCCCTTATCCTGCGCGGCCTCTTCCGCCAACTCGCGCCCGAAGCGCAGGCGGCCCATGCGCGTGCGCCGCATCAACTCCGGCATGCAGTTGAAGACGACGATCGCGCGGTGGCACGCCTCGTACCGCGCCAGCAGCGGCAACAACCGCCCGGCGTTCTCGCCGTCGGTCACGTGGATGACGAAGACGACATCCGCCGCCGCTAGATCGCGCTCCACGTCGCCCCACGCGCGCTCGTCGAGCGCCGCGCCGAAGTTGTACGCCGCGACGCGCAAGCCCCAGCCCTGACGCTCGTTGATCGCGCGCTCCGCCTGCCTGAGCGGCGCGAGGAGGCTTGAGCCGACGTAGAGGACGGTGACATTCATGCTAGGTGTCTCCGTCATGCGACGCCTTCAATCCTGTCTTCAAGCTCGCCCAGAATCTCGCGCAGGCGCGCGACCGTCGCGGCGTCCGCCGCCCAGAAGCCGCGCCCCTCGGCTTCGAGCAGGCGGCCGACGAGCGAGCGCGCCGAGTGCGGGTTAAGTTGGCTGAGCCGCGCGAGCATTTCGTCGTCGAGCACGAAGGTGCGCGCCACCTCATCGTAAACCCAGCTGTCAACGGCGTCCGCGGTCGCGCTCCAACCGAAGGTGTTGGCGACGTGGCTCTCGATCTCGGCGACACCGCGGAAGCCGTGCTTGAGCATGCCTTCGTACCACTTCGGGTTGAGCGTCTTGGCGCGCGTCTCAAGGCGCACGGTCTCGTTGAGCGTGCGCACCTTCGCCTCGCGCGCGAGTGCGTCGGAGACATAGATGGCGGGGCGGGCCTGCGCGTGCTGCTCGACGGCGCGCGAGACGCCGCCGAGGTATTCAAAGTAATGATCCACGTCCGTGATGCCGATCTCGAACGAGTCTATGTTCTGGTGCGTCGCCTCGACGCGCGCGAGCGCACGCCCCAGAGACGCGCGCGCTTCGCGCCCTTCGAGCGCGCGCCCGTCTGCGCCGCGCCCGTAGGCGAAGCACTTGCGCGTGACAAACAGATCGCCAAGCGCGGCCGCCTGCTCCCACTGCGAGTCGAGCACCATGAAGTTGACGTTCGTGCCGTAGCTGCCCGGCGCGTTCGAGAAGACGCGCAACGCCGCCTCGTCGAACGCGCAACCCGCATCGTCCATCTGCGCCACGACGTTGCGCCGCACGTAGTTCAACTCCGGCGGCTCGTCCAACTGCGCGACGGCGCGCACGGCCCGGTCAAGCAGGTTCATCGTCGCGCCGAACAGATCGCGGAAGATGCCGGAGACGGTCAGCACCACGTCAATGCGCGGCCGGCCCAACTGTTCGAGGGGGATGGGCCGCACGTCCGTGACGCGGTTCATCGCGTCGCGCAACGGGCGCACGCCGAGCAGCCAGAGCGCCTGCGCCACGCCCTCGCCCTCGGTCTTGATGTTGTCGAGACCCCAGAGGACGAGCGCCATCGCCGCCGGATAACGGCCGTGTTCGGCCAGGTGGCGCGCGAGCAGTTGCCTGACCAGCGGCTCGGCGCGCGCGCAGGCCAGATCGGACGGCACGGCGTAGGGGTTGACGGCGTGCGTGTTGCGCCCGGTCGGGAGAACGGACGGGTTCTGCACCACGTCCGCGCCCGGCCCCGGCTCGATGTACTCGCCGCGCAACGCGCGCGCCAGTTGATCGAGTTCCTGGTTGACCTGCAACTGCGCGCGCACGCGTTCGAGCAGGGCGAAGACCCCGCGCGCTGAGGCAGGCGCGACGTTCGCCGCTTGCGCCAGCCACGCGCTCGCCTCGTCCGACCCGGCGCGCAGGAACAGTGCGATTGCTTCGCGCACGATGCCGTCCACGCGCTCAAGCTCGCGCAGGCGGGCTTCGTCTCGCTTACTGTCCGCGAGCAGCAGGGCGTAAGGGCCGCACGAGAGTCCGTCGGCGACGAGGTCGGGGAGTGCGCGCGCGCCCGCCTCCGCGCGGTCGAAGGAGGCGATCATGCGCAGCAGGTCGGCGCGGCTGTCGCCTTCGGTGACGCGCCCGAAGACGTGCAGCCCCGTCGGGATCAGGCGCTGCTCGATCTCAAGCAACTGCTCGTACAGCGCGAGCACGTGCCGGTCGCGCTCCGCGCCGGTCAGTGATGGCTCGCTCGTTGCGTCAACTATTCTGGCCGGTTCGTCGTTTGATCGAGACATGCGTTGGCCGTTACCCAAGATTAAGAATTAACCACGAAATCACACGAAACAACACGAAGCACAGTGAGAATATGAAGCATGATAATAATATGAAGCGCGCGCTTCGTTCGTGTTGTTTCGTGTGATTTCGTGGTTAATTTTTCGTTCCCGTCAAGCTCAGACTTTTGTGCGCACCGGCAACGTCGGCGGCAGTAGCAAGTAACGACCGCCGAGCGTGCGCGCCAGGCGCTCGCCGTGGTCGTTTGCCGTGAAGCGTTGCCGTGTGTCCACGACGAACGTGGTCAAGTGCGCCTGCCGTAGTAATCCGCCGACCTGTCGAAGCTCATCCTCAATTCGCCGCGCCAACGCCTGGCGCATTTCGCCCGCGCGCCCGGCCAGCGGCACGTTCGCGCGTCCGTCGGTGAAGACGAGCAGGACGACGCGCCCAACAATCGCCCGCGCCTGCCTGGACAGTTCGTACGCGCGCAGCAGCACTGCGGCGAGCGGCGTCGCGCCGCCGACGGGCAGGGCGTCCAAGAGCGCCCGCGCGCGCGTCGTCGCCCGACTCGGCCGCAACAGCAGTTCCGCGTCGCGCTCGCGGAAGCTGATGAGCGCGACCAGATCGCGTTTGACGTAAGACTGCCGCAGCAGACTGATGAGCGCGCCCTTCGCCTGCCCGATCCGGTTGAGCGCCATGCTGCCCGATGTGTCCACCGCGAAGATGAAGAGCGTGCCCGCGCGCCGGCTGAACTGCTTGAAGCGCAGATCGTCACGCGTCACCGCCAGCGCGCGCCCCTGCGCCGCCTGACTGACGCCGCGCCGCAACGCCGCCGCGCGCAACGTCGCGTCGAGCGCGAGTCGCGGTTGCGATGTGGGCCGCGCGTCCGCGCGCACGTAGCGCCCCCGCTGCGCCAGCCTGGATACGCGCGCATTTGTCCTGCGACCATTCGTGCGCGATATGCTTGGACTCTTTGTCGCACCCACACCGCGCAACTCAATTCTCAACTGTGTCTCGGCTGTCGGCACTGGGCGCTCTGCGCCGCGAGTGTCGCCCGCGCGCCCGTCGGCGTCGGGGCGAGACTGACGGCGGGCCGGCAAGCCGCCGTCGTTATCATCGTCATCATCCTGCGCTTGTCTTTGGCCTGACTCCGAATGCTGCCGCGTTGATTGCCGTTCACCATCTGCTTCATCGCCCGCGAACAATTCCGCGCTGGCCTGTTCGAGACGCGCGCTGCCCTCTGTCTGTTCGAGCGGGTCGCGGCGCAGGCGATGGCGCAGGGCGAGGGGCGCGACGCGGCGCACGTCCGTGTCCGTCGCCGTCCGTCGCCCCTCAAACGCGGCGAGGGCGCGCGCGGCGCGGACAATCGTCAACTCGCCGCGATGCCCGTCCACTTGCAGGCGCTGGCAGAGTTCGGCGACGCGCCGGAGCAGCGGGCGCGGCACGGCGACATCCGCGACCGACGCGCGCGCACGCACGATGCGGCGGCGCAGCCGCGTCTGTTCCGCCTCGGCCTGTGCGCAGAAGCCTTGCGGGTCGCGCTGGAAGGCTTCGTGGCGCGCGACGATCTCGACGCGCTCGTCAATGCTGTCGGGCGTTTTGATTTCGACGAAGAGACCGAAGCGGTCGAGCAGTTGCGGGCGCAACTCGCCCTCCTCCGGGTTGCCTGAGCCGACGAGGACGAAGCGCGCCGGGTGGACGACCGAGACGCCCTCGCGCTCGACGCGGTTGCGCCCCGTCGCCGCCGCGTCGAGCAGCAGATCGACGAGGTGATCTTCGAGCAGGTTCACTTCGTCAATGTAGAGCAAGCCCCGATTGGCCTGCGCCAGCAGGCCCGGCTCGAACTCTCTGACGCCGGCCGCGAGCGCGCGCTCAAAGCTCAGCGTGCCGCAGACGCGATCCTCCGTCGCGTTCAGCGGCAACTCGACGACGGGCACGCGCATGCGCCCGCGCGGTAGTCGCCCTTCGGTTTGCAGTCGCCGCTGACAATCGGCACATAGACTCACTTCGTCCGCCGGGTCGCAGTTGTAAGCGCAGCCGCGCACGCATGCGAGCGGCGGGAGCAACTCCGCGAGCGCGCGCACCGCCGTCGTCTTGCCCGTGCCGCGCTGCCCCATGATGAGCGCGCCGCCGACGGCCGGCTCGATCACGTTCAGCAGCAGCGCCAGCTTCATCTCCTCCTGCCCGACCAGCGACGCGAACGGGAAGGCGGTCGCGCTTTTGTCTGCCGGTAAGTGGGTCGTGCGTTTGGCCATTGTGAATAATCGCGGGAAGAGATTAACCACAAAGACACAAAGGACACAAAGAGAACAGGCCGATCTTTGTGCCTTCGTGTCTTTGTGGTTAATCCTTTCCCTTACCCGCCGTGCCGGAATTCGGGGTAGAGCGTCATGCCGCCGTCAACGTAGAGCACCGCGCCGGTGATGTAGCTCGCGTCGTCCGAGCAGAGGAAGGCGACCGCCGCGGCCACCTCCGTGGTCTGGCCCATGCGGTCGGACGGAATCTTGCGCAGCAGGTCTTTCAACTGCGCGGGGTCGCCCCAGACGTTCTGATTGATCGGCGTCTGGATCGCGCCCGGCGCGACCGAGTTGACGCGCACGCGCTCGGTCGCCAGTTCAAGCGCCATCGTCTTCGTCAGCATGTCGAGACCGGCCTTGGCGGCGCAGTAGTGCGCGAAGCCGCCCCACGGGATGATGTTGTGCACGGACGAGATGTTGACGATTGCGCCGCCGGTCTTCGCCTCGACCATCATGCGCCCGGCCCGCTGCGCGCACAGGAACGCGCCCGTCAGATCAACGTCGAGCACCTTGCGCCAAGCGTCGGCGGGCATCTCCAGGATGGGGTGGTGCGTCTCGAAGCCGGCGTTGTTGACGAGGATGTCGAGGCCGCCGAACTCGGCGCGCGCCCGCGCGAACATCTCGTCCACCTGCTGCTCGTTCGACACGTCCGCCTGCGCTGCGACCGCGCGCCCGCCCGCGTCCGTAATCTCTTTGACGACCGCCTCGGCCGCCTCCGGCTTGCTGAGATAATTGATGACGACCGCCGCGCCCTCGCGCGCCAGCCGCAGCGCAATGTCGCGCCCGATGCCGCTATTCGCGCCCGTCACCAGCGCCCGCCGCCCGCGCAGACGCTGGGCCACAGGCTGTTCGGTATTTGAATTATCAGACATCACCCGTTCTCGATCCTTCCTTTGCGCCCTCACTCTTTGCGCCTTTGCGTTCTTTGCGTGAGGTTTCTCTCTGGTCTGTAATCACCTCACGCAAAGAACGCAAAGGCGCAAAGAGAGGGCGCAAGGTTTCGCTCACGGCTCAATGGCCATGCGGAGCACGTTCGTCAGCGGGTAACGCTCGACGCGCCCGTTCTTCAGCACGACCACGATCAGTTGGTTGACGACGGTGACGCGGCTCACGGTGCTCATCTCGTGCTCGACCTTCACGCCGTCTTTGCCTTCGATGATCAGCCGCGTCGCGCCCAACTGCGGGACGGGCGTCGGCTCGCCCGGCGTGGACTCGGCCGGCGTTGCGCTCGGCGTACTCTCTTTCGCCGGCTCGCTCGTCCGCTTCGCCGCCTCCTTCGTGCGCGACGTGCGGTTTGTTCGCCCTGCTCGCGGGCGCGGCGTGCGGGCCGTCTCCGGTTTGGGCGGCGTCCGCTCGGCGGTTTCGGGCCGCGGCGTTTCCGTGTTCTCGGCGGGCTTCGTCTCCGCCTCGCCCTCGGTCTTGGCCGCTTCGGTCTTGGCTGCCTCAGTCTTGCGTTCTGTTGTCGGTCGCCGGGCCGTCTCGGTGCGTGTGGGCGTGCGTGTGCGGCGCGGCGGCCGCGTCCTCGGCGCGGGCGCGCGCGGCGGCGCGGCGGTTTCGGTCTTACTCGCCTCCGCCTCTTTCGCCTCCGCCTTGGGCGGCGCTTCCGGCTCAGGCTCTTCGATGCGCGCGCCGACGGAGTTTACCCGGTGTGTGCCGCGCGCGGGCGGCTTGTTCGCGGCCGTCGTTTCGGGCTGCGGCGGCGCGGCGGCGGCCACGTTCGCCGACGGCTGGAACGTGCCGCCGAAGCGTATGCGGTAAGTGCCGTCCGCGTCGTTCGGCGTGCGCGCCTGCACGCGCAGGACGAGCGTCTCCTCTTTGCGCAGGAAGACTGTCTTCGAGACGCTGAGCGCGCCGCCGGCATAGAGCGTGACCTGCGTGAGCGGGCGCAGGGCCGGCGCGAGGAAGAGATCGACCGCGCCGTCCAGATTGTTGGCCTCGACGGTGAGGATGAGATCGCCCTGCGTGCCGTTGAACGTGTAGAAGTGGCTCGTCTGGCGCGGGTCGCCCAGATCGCGCGGCGCGATGCGCCCCTCGATCTCGTTCGTCACGACCGGCGTCGGAAAGTCGAGGTCGGAAGACTGCGCCGACAGACTGACGGCGGAGAGCAACAGCAGCGCCAGCGCGGTCGCGCAGCGGCGCGGGCCCAGACTGCTTTTCAGTGATTCGCGCATCAGCAGACGCCGGAAGACCAACAGGCTGGCGCGAGTTTAGCAGGGCCGCAAGAGGCTCACAACAAGTGAAGGGCCGAGCATGCCGCGAAGTGACGGCCAAAAGAAAATTGGCAAGCTGCTTAAAGCCAGCTTGCCGAATCTACCAATGGGGATGGAGAGACTCGAACTCTCACGGGTTGCCCCACACGCCCCTCAAACGTGCGCGTCTACCAGTTCCGCCACATCCCCGTAGAAATTATCGCCCCGACTCCTTACTTGTTGTTCGCATTCTTGGGCGCGCTGCCCGCGTTCGCGTTGTTCGTGTTCGCGCCGGCTGCCGGCGAGGCGGCAGGCGCGGCTGACGGCTGCGGCGTCGCGGGCGCGGGCGTCGGCGTCGCTTCGGCCTGGGTTGATTGCAGCACGGAGCGCGAGCCGGTGAGCGTCGGCAGCGAGAGCAGGAGCGCCGTCAGCATGAAGAGGCCGGCCGCGGTAATCGTGATCTTGGCGAGCAAGGTCTGCGTGCCGCGCGGGCCGAAGGCCGTGCTCGACACCGAACTGGTGAAGAGCGCGCCCGCGTCGGCCTTGCCCGGCTGCAAGAGCACCGCTACGACCAGCACGATGCACGAGAGAAGAAATAGACCGTATAAGAAATAGGTGAACAAAGCCGCGTCCTCAAATTAAAGGTTGTAATGCACGATGCGCGCGAACGTCTCGGCGTCCAGACTCGCGCCGCCGACGAGCGCCCCATCCAAATCCGCCTGCGCCATTAGGCCGGCGATGTTGTCCGGCTTGACCGAGCCGCCGTAGAGGATGCGTAAACTTCGGGCCGCGTCCTCGTCGTGTCTTTCCGCGAAAACGCGCCGGATAAACGCATGTAATTCCTGCGCTTGCTCCGGCGTCGCAGTTTGCCCGGTGCCGATGGCCCAGACGGGTTCGTAGGCGATGATGATACGGTCGAGGTCGTTTGATGTCAAACCGCGCAGCCCCCCCTCTAACTGCCCGCGCACGACCGATTCCGCGTGCCCGCGCTCGCGCTGCGCCAGCGTCTCGCCGACGCACAGGATGACCGTCAGCCCGGCGGCGAGCGCCGCCTGCGCCTTGCGGTTCACCATCGAGTCGGACTCGCCGTAGAGGTGTCGCCGCTCGCTGTGGCCGACGATGACGTGCGTGCAGCCCACGTCGCGCAGCATGTCGGCGGCGACCTCGCCCGTGTGCGCGCCGTGCTTCGGCTCGGCGGCGCAGTTCTGCCCCGCGACCTTGATGTTCGACCCTTCGAGCCTGTCCGCCACCACCTTCAGGGACGTGAACGGCGGCGCGATGATCACCTCGCAGTGGTTCGCGTTCGCCACCAGCGGGCGCAACGCCAGAGCGGTCGCGACTGACTCCGCGACCAGCTTATACATCTTCCAGTTGCCGGCGATGATTGGCTTTCTCATAATGATGGACGCGGAACGATGAATGATGAATGAACAGACGTGCGGCGCGATTGCTAATTCATCGTTCCGCGTTCATCGTTCATCATTTAACGCAGCGACGCCCGGCAGTTCGTCGCCGGCCAGGAATTCGAGCGTCGCGCCGCCGCCGGTGGAGATGTGCGTGATGCGGTCGGCGACGCCGGCCTGCGCGACGGCGGCCACGGAGTCGCCGCCGCCGACGATGACGGTCGCGCCCCGGTCGGCCGCTGCGGCCACGGCGCGGGCGACGCCGACCGTGCCCTGATCGAAGCCGAGTTCCTTCTCCTCGAAGATGCCCATCGGGCCGTTCCAGATGACGGTCTTCGCGTCCGCGAGCGCGCGCGCGAAATGCGCGACCGTCTCAACGCCGATGTCCACGCCGACGTGGCCTGCGTTGGTGAATTCGATGGGAATGGTCTTCTTGCTCTTGAGCGGGTCGTAGCTGTCCACGACGACGTGGTCGGTCGGCAGCAAAAGCTCGACGCCCGCCTCTTCGGCCCGCCGCATGATCTCGCGCGCCGTCTCAAGCTTGTCGTCTTCGACGAGCGACTTGCCGACGGTGAACCCCTGCGCCTTGAAGAAGGTGTAGGCCATCGCGCCGCCGATCAGAATCTTGCTAACCCGCCGGTTGATGAGCGCCTCGATGACGGGAATTTTGTCCGACACCTTCGCGCCGCCGAGGATGGCGACGAACGGCTGTTCCGGGTTGTTGATGACGCGGCCGAGATAATCAAGCTCCTTCTGCATCAGCAGCCCGGCGGTGGACTGTGCGACGAACTTCGTGATCCCGGCGGTCGAAGCGTGCGCGCGGTGCGCCGCGCCGAAGGCGTCGTTCACGTAAACGTCGCACAGGCTCGCCAACGCGCGCGCGAAACCCTCGTCGTTCTTCTCTTCTTCCGGATGAAAACGCAGGTTCTCAAGCAGCAGCACCTCGCCGCCCTTCAGCGCGTCAACCTTCCCCCGCGCCTCCACGCCGACACAATCCTCCGCGAAAGCGACCGGCTTGCCCAACAACTCGGACAGATGTTCCGCGACCGGGCGCAGGCTGTACTTCTCCACCCGCTCGCCCTTCGGCCGGCCCAGATGCGAGGCGAGGATCACACGCGCGCCCTGCCCCGTCGCATACTCAATCGTCGGCAACGCCGCGCGGATGCGCGTGTCGTCCGTCACCTTGCCTTCTTTAATTGGCACGTTGAAATCAACGCGCACGAACACCCGCTTGCCCGCTAAATCGAGGTCTTTGATGGACAGCTTCATAAAGGCAGTGACGAGTGACGAGTGACAAGTGACGAGCAGGACAAGTTCTTAACTCGTCACTCGTCACTTGTCACTCGTCACTGCTTTACAGTCCCTTCCCCGCGATGAATTTGACCAGGTCGCGGACGCGGCAGGAGTAGCCCCACTCGTTGTCGTACCAGGAGAGGACTTTGACGAGGTTGCCGCCGATGACCTTGGTGTACTCGGCGTCCACGATGGAGGAGTTGTCGTTCTTGCGGAAGTCCACGGAGACGAGCGGCTCCTCGGAGAAGGCGAGGATGCCGCGCAGTTCCTCGTTCGCCGCGTTCTTGAGCGCCGTGTTGACCTCCTCGGTCGTCGTCTGGCGCTCGACCTCCATCACCACGTCCACGAGCGAGACGTTGGGCGTCGGCACGCGCACGGAGATGCCGTCGAACTTGCCCTTGAGTTCCGGCAGGACGAGCGCGACCGCCTTGGCTGCGCCGGTCGAGGTCGGGATCATTGAGAGCGCGGCGGCGCGGGCGCGGCGCAGGTCTTTGTGCGGCAGGTCGAGCAACTGCTGGTCGTTCGTGTACGAGTGGATCGTCGTCATCTGCGCCGACTTGATCTGGAAGTTCTCGTGGATGACCTTGGCGACGGGCGCGAGGCAGTTGGTCGTGCAGGAGGCGTTCGAGAGGACGTGGTGCGCCGCCGGGTCGTAAGACTGCTCGTTGACGCCGAGCACGATGGTGATGTCCTCGTTCTTCGCGGGCGCGCTGATAATCACCTTCTTGACGGGGCCGCGCAGGTGCTTGCGCGCGTCCTCCGCCTTGGTGAAGAGACCTGTGGACTCGATAACGATCTCCGCCCCGACCTCCTCCCAGGGGATCGCCGCCGGGTCGCGCACGGAGAAGACGCGCAACTCGTCGCCGCCCACGGTCAGCCCCGTCTCGGTCGCCGTGATCTCCTGTTCGAGGTTGCCGAGCACCGAGTCGTATTTGAGCAGGTGCGCGAGCGTCCGCGTGTCGGTGATGTCGTTGACGGCGACGAAATCTATGTCGGGGTCGCCCAGGGAGGCGCGCAGGATGTTGCGCCCGATCCGCCCGAAACCGTTGATGCCGACTTTCACTGCCATGTCCCTCAAAGCCTCCTCGCCGTCTTGATTGATCGGGTAACGGGCGCGCAAGCGTGCGTCGCAACGCGGGCGCGCGTGCCCCTCAGTGCTCTCTTGCGCAAGAATTGAATTGCGACCGAAGATCGGCAAGATAATGTGCGCGCGCAGTCACTGTCAAGGAAACGGCGCGCCATCCCACAAACGGGATCGCCCGTTCACGTTTTCGCAACGCGCCCGCGCCGGGGTGTGCGCGGGCCGCGTTTTTCGCCGGAAAATCCGCCTCTCAGTCCGGTCTCGCAATTGCTTATTTTGAAACCCCACGCGCGAGCGTGACGTAGTAGGAACAGACTTGCGGCGGCGGATTTCATCAACCGTTTTATCGCCCGGCCTGCCTGAGTCGTTCACCAAGTTTCCCAGAGGAGTTTTCGTTTTGATGTTCAGCCAACGCCTGCGCGCGCCCTTGCAGACCACCGTCATCTGGTTAACCCTGTGCGCGGTCACGCTGGCCCAGATGCCAGTGCCCACGAGCTACGCGGCCGAGAGTGTGCAGGAGTGTGTGAGTTGCGCCGTCGCGGCGAACCAGACGCCCGCGCCCACGCCGCAGAACCCGGCGCAGCAGGACGCGACGCGCCCGCCCGGCACGCAGCAGCAACAGCCGCCGCCCGATCAGCCGCGCCCGAACAACGACCCGACGCGCCCGCCGAGCACGCAGCAACCTCCGCCGCAAGCGCCGCCCGGCACGAACCTGCCGCCCGCGACGCAGCAGCCGACGCCCGGCGTGGCACTGCCCGCGCCCACCGTGTCGCCCGTCGAGCCGCAGATCGCGCCGACGCCGGGCGAAGTGCAGGAGCCGGTCGCGCCGCTCTTGACCGAGACGCAGCCGCGCCCCGTGCCGCCCATGCCGGCGCTCACGCGCCTCGGCGTGCAGAGCGACAATACGCTGCCGCTGACGCTGAACGAGGCCATCCGCCGCGCGTTGGAGAACAATAACGACATCGAAGTCGCGCGCGCCGAGGTGAAGTTCAACGAGACCGTGCTGCTCTCGCTTCAGGGCGTCTATGATCCGATCTTGCAGTACACGCCGCAGATCAACAACTCCGTGCGCCCCGTCACCAGCATCTTCGGCGGCGCGACCACGCAGGGCACGGTCGGCACGACCGACATCAACAACGACTTCCAGGTCACCAAGCAGTTCGGGCGCTGGGGCAGCAACCTGACCTACTTCTTCAACAACACGCGCGAGACGACGACTTCGAGCAGTTCGACGCTCAACCCGTTCTACTCGTCCAACCAGGGCGTGCAGTTCACGCAGCCACTCTGGCGCGACCGCGCGGTGGACTTCAACCGCCGGCAGATTCGCATCCAGCGCAAGCGGCTCGAACAGTCCGACGCGGACTTCCGCCGCAGCACGATCAACGTCATCTCGCAGGTACAGCGCGCCTACTGGGATTTGGTCTTCGCCCTGCGCGACGAGCAGAACCAGATCGCCAACGTCAACCTGGCGCGCGAGAACTTCCGCCGCACGGAGGCAAGCGTCGCGGCGGGCGCGTCCGCGCCGCTTGAGCGCGCCGAAGTGCAGACCGAGTTGTCGAATCGCATCGCGTCGCTGCTGAGCGCGTCGCAACTCGTCTCGGTCGCGGAGAACAATCTGAAGCAGTTGATCGTGAAAGACCCGCTCCGGCCGGAGTGGTCGGCGGCGTTCGTGCCGACCGACAAACCGGCGTTCGACGAGTCGCCGGTCGATCTCGCGGCGGCGCTCACGGAGGCGCGCAGCAACCGGCCCGAACTGCGCCGGCAGAAGCTCCAGCAGGACATTAACGACATAGACGTGACCTACTACAAGAACCAGACCAAGCCGCGCATAGACCTGACGACGACGTTCTCGACGACGGGTCTGGCGGGCACGGTCAACCCGGACGTGATCGCCAGAAATCCCGGTCTGAGCGTCCCGAAGCAGTTCGTCGGCGGCTACGCGCAGACGCTCCAGAACCTGTTCAAGTTCCAGACGCGCAATCTGGTCGTCGGCGCGACGATCCAACTGCCGCTGCACAACACGACGGCGAAGGCGAACCTCGCGGGCGCGCAGATACAGCACGACCAGCTTGCGGCGCAACTGCGCTCGCAGGAGCAAGGCATAGAGGTCGAGGTGCGCAACGCCGCGCAGGCGGTCGAGACGGCGCGGCAGCGCGTCCTGACCTCGCGCGAGGCGCGGCAGAACGCGGAGCTACAACTGGCGGGCGAGCGGCGGCTTTATCAGGTCGGGCGCTCGACCACGTTCATCCTCTTCCAGCGCGAGAACGCCCTCGTCAACGCGCGCAACCAGGAACTGCGCGCCGAGACCGACTACAACAAGGCGCTCGCCGACTTGCAGCGCGCCACGTCCACGACGCTGCGCGCCAACAACATCGTCGTCGAGACGCCGACACTGCCCTGACCGAGAACTTCAGGCCCCCAAGCCTGTAAGTTAAATGCCGGCTGATGCGAATGTGCCTTCCCGCATCAGCCGGCATTCCCTTTCGGTGTTGACGCCCGCCCACGCCCTCCGTATGCTCGCAGCCGCAATCGCGCAACTCTATGGCCCACAACCTTGATTCGTTTTGAAGATCACGGCCACCATCATCACCCACAACGAGGCGGAGAACATTCGCGCCGCGTGCGAGTCGGTCGCGTGGGCGGATGAGATTCTGGTCGTGGACGCAGACTCGACGGACGCGACGCGCGAGTTGGCCGCAGACTGCGGCGCGCGCGTCACCCAACGCGCCTGGCCCGGCTTCGCCGCACAGAAACAGTTCGCGGCCGATGCGGCCGCGCACGAGTGGGTCTTCAGCCTCGACGCCGACGAGCGCGTCTCGGCGGAGTTGCGCGCGGGCATCGAAGACCTGCTCTATACGCCCGACGCGCAACTTGCGGACGGCTACCGCATCGCGCGCCGCTCCTTCTACATGAACCGCTGGATACGCGGCGGCGGCTGGTATCCCGACTATCAACTGCGCCTCTACCGCCGCGCGCGTGGCCGCTGGCAGGGCGCGCACATACACGAGTCCGTCCGCATGGACGAGGGCGCGCGCGTCGCCACCCTGCCCGGCGACATACTGCACTACAGCGTCCGCGACGCCGCGCACCACCACCGCATGATCGGCGAGCGTTACGCCCCACTCGCAGCGCGGCAGATGTACGAACAGGGCCGCCGCACCTCGCCGCTCAACATCGCCACCGCCGGCCCCCTCGCTTTCGCGCGCAGCTACCTGCTCAAGGGCGGCTTCCGCGACGGCCTCGCCGGCTACTGCATCGCCCGCTTCGCCGCGCACCACGCCTACCTGAAGCATCTGCTGTTGTGGGAGATGCAGAAGGACAGTAAGGCGGCAGGCAGTAAGCAGTAAAGAAAAGGCCGCTGGTTGATCGTGCCCGTTAAAAACGCGCGGCCCGTTCAACCGGCGGCCTCCTTTTTGTCCTTAACTGCCTACTGCCTACTCTCCTATCGTCAAATCGGTCGGCGCTAACAACTGCCGGCGCGGTTCGTCGGGTTGGAAGACGCAGGCGGACTGTTTGTCGTGGAGGACTTCGGCGAGGAGCAGGTCGGCCATCTGCTTGTTGTCCCAGATGCGCTGCCCCTGCGCGAGGATGACGAAGAGGACGATGCCGTCGTCCTTCGTATAGACGAGACCGGCGAGGTTCGACATGCCGCCGTCCTGCTGCGTGAGCGTGCCGGTCTTGCCCACGACCGCGCCCTCCAGCCCCGTGCCCTCCATCCGGTGACGCAGCGTGCCCGCGTCGCAGGCCGCCACCGGCAGGATGTCTTCCGGCTTCAACCCCTGTCGCCGCGCCTCGTCAATCAACGCGCGGATGACGGCGACCAGACCGCGCGCCGTCATACGGTTGTTGTACAAACCGGAAGTCGTCTCAAGCTGCACCTGATCGGGCGGGAGTTGCAGGTCTGTCCTGATCGCCTGCGCCACACCCTCCGCGCCGCCGAGCAGATCGCCGATGCGGTGCGCGATGAAGTTGACCGAGTGCGCGTTCATGTAGAGCAGGACGTTGCGTAGCGGCTGCGAGCGGAGGACGAAAAGCTGCTGCCCCAGGGCTTGCTCGGCGACGCCCGTCTCGGTCTGCTTCAGCTTCATCACCTGCGCGGCGAACTTCGCGGAGTCTTCCGGCCGCTCGCTCAGGTTGAACGAGAAGCGCGGCGTGACGAGCACTTTGCCCTGCACGCGCTCGATGCCGCGCGCCTTTAACTCGCGCGCCACCGCGACCGCCGACGCGTCGCCGAAACTTGGATCAGCGCCGTCCAAATAGAGGTCGCCGCGCAAGGTCTTCTGTTCGATCCGCCCGTCAACCAGGACGCGCGTCTCGAAGCGGTAGTCCTTGCCGAGCCGCTTGAGGGCGACAAGCGTAGTGGCGAGTTTGACGAGCGAGGCGGGGTTGAAGGTCGTGTCGGCGTTGTGCGTGGCGAAGACCTGCTTGCCGTCGTAAGACTGGACGAGGACGCCGTGGCGCTCCGGCTCTTCGCCGCGCGCGCCGTACCAGGTGGCCACGTCGAACGCCGGTTCGGGCGGCTGGTTGAGCGCCGCCTCAAGCGCGGGGTCGGGCGCGGTCGCCAGCGTGACCGTGGCGACATCGGCGACGCGCTGACCCGCCTCCCTGACGAGCGTCAGCGAGTACGGGACGAAGGTGAGCACGGCGATGATGATCGTGCCCAACGCGAGCATGGCGGCGACCGGCCTGCGTGAATTCAAACTGCTCCCTCCCGGCGGCTCATTCGTTTCGGTCTTTCGCAAATTCCCGCGAAGCTTTAATATGCTTGCAGACGCGCGCATGCGTCAAGCAGACAGATCGCGCGCAAGGAGATTGTGCGCCGCCGATAACCCACAGCATGATCCTTTCGCTCAGCCTGCAACTCGACCCGACCGCGCCGACGCTGCTGCCCTTCCCGCTGCTGCTCGTCGCCGTCACGGCCGTCGGCTTCGCCATCGGCAGCTTCCTGAACGTCGTCATCCACCGCGTCCCGCGCGAAGAGTCAATCGTCTTCCCTAACTCGCGCTGCCCGCAGTGCAACGCGACGATCAAGCCTTACGACAACGTGCCCGTCCTCAGCTACCTCGTGCTGCGCGGGCGCTGCCGCAACTGCCGCGCGCCCATCTCCGCGCGCTACCCGGCGGTCGAGGCGCTGACGGGGCTGCTCTTCGCCGTGACCTTCGTGCACGACGGACTCACCCTGGCGCTCCCCTTCGATCTCGTCTTCGTCGCCGCGCTCGTCGCGCTCGTCTTCATAGACGCCGAGCATATGCTCCTGCCCGACGTGATCACTTTGCCCGGTCTCGTCCTCGCGCTCGTCTTTCGCGCGCTCGTGCCGAACCTCCACGGTCTCGGCTTCATGACGGGCGGGCTGATGGAGGGTTGGCCCCTCTGGGCGGTCTCGCTCTTCGGCGCGCTGTTCGGCGCGGCGGTCGGCGGCGGCTCGCTGTGGCTGGTGGGCTGGCTGTGGGAGCGTGCGCGCGGCGTTGAGGCGATGGGCCTCGGCGACGTGAAGATGATGTTTATGGTCGGCGCGCTCCTGGGCTGGCCGCGCACGCTGCTCACAATCTTCATCGGCGTCCTCGCTGGCTCGGTCGCGGGCGTCGGCGTCATGCTCTGGCGGCGCGAGCGCGACATGCAGATGCAACTGCCCTTCGGCATCTTCCTCGGCCTCGGCGCGCTCACGAGCCTCCTCGCCGGCGACTGGCTCGTCAACTGGTATGTAGGGCGCTTCATCCCTTAAAAGCAGTGACGAGTGACAAGTGACGAGTGACAAGTTAAAACGTCTTCTTACTCGTCACTTGTCACTCGTCACTCGTCACTGCCTTTTATGTCTCGTTACGAAAATCGGGCGCAGTTGGCGCTGGCGCTGGTGGTGGGGCTGCTGCTGCTGGCGAACCTGTTCACGCTGACGCTGGTGGCGCTGACGCCGCAGACGCGCGCCGCCCGCGCGCCCGTGCTCTTCACGGTCTTCGTCATCACGCTGCTGGTGAGCGTCCCCTGCGTGCTGCTGCTGCCGCGCTGGCTGCTCAGACCGTACCGGCAATTGGTGGGCGAGGCGGAGCGCGCGCCCGTCGCGGCGCGGGCCGAGGGCGCGCGCGACGAGACGGAGTTCGTGCTCGAAACTTTTCAGGCGGTCGTCGCGCAACTGCGCACACAGCAGCGCGCGCTCGAACAGTTGAGCGCGCGGGCGAGCGCGCGGGCGGCCAGTGCCGAGCAGTTCAGCGAGCACATCATCGCGAGCGTGCCCTCCGGCCTCGTCGCCTTCGACGCCGAAGGGCGCACGACGATCATCAACGCCCCGGCGCGCGCCCTGCTCTGCGTGGACGGCGCGGCCGAAGGTCAGCCCGTCGAAACGCTGCTCCGCGCCGCGCCGGAGCTAGCGGAACTCGTCGCGCGGTGTCTGCAAACCGGCGAGCTATACCGCCGCGAAGAGGTGACGGCGGCGGGCGCGGGCGGTATGCGCCGCCTGGGCACGACCGTCGCGCCCGTCAACCCGCCGCCGGGCGCGGCCGGGCGCGGCGCGCTCTGCCTGCTCACGGACATCACGGAGGTCGCGCAACTGCGCGAGGCGCTCGCGCTCAAACGCAACCTGGAAAGTCTCGGCGAGATGTCCGCCGGCCTCGCGCACGAGTTCAAGAACGCGCTCGCCGCGCTGCACGGCTACGCGCAACTGCTACAGAAGCTCGATCTCGACGAGCGTGGCCGCGCCGCCGCAGATGCGCTCCTGCACGAAGTCCGCGGCCTGACCGAGATGGTCACGAGTTTTTTAAACTTCTCCCGCCCACAGCCGCTGACGCTCGCCGACGTTTCCCTCGCGGACGTGCTCGCCGACTGCGCGGCGGAGCTTCAGCCGCTCCTTGCCGAGCGCCGCGTCCGGCTCGACGTTGCTGGCGAGTTCCCCGCCCTGCGCGCCGACGAGCGCATGCTGCGCCAGGCGCTCCTGAACCTGCTGCGCAACGCCGCCGAAGCCATCGAAGACGAGAGCACCGAACGCCGCGTCAGCGTGCGCGGCACGCGCGCGGTTGACGCACAGACCGGCGCGGCGTTCGCCGTCGTCGAGATCGAAGACACCGGCGCTGGCATCCCGCCCGCCGACCTGCAACGCATCTTCATCCCCTTCTTCACCACCAAGACGCACGGGCACGGCGTCGGCCTCGCCCTCGCCCACCGCGTCGTCACCGAACACGGCGGCACGCTCACCGCCGCCAACGCCCAGGCAGGCGGCGCATGCTTCACGCTCCGCCTGCCGCTGTGAGCCTGTTGTGCCAGTGCCGCCGGAGAGTTGGAGGACAAGATGGCAGCGATTTCCGGCAACGATCTCGACCGCGCGATTGCGCAGGCGCAGGCATACTTGCGTGCGGAACAACTGCCCGACGGCGCGTGGCACGGTCAGGCCATGCAAGGTGCGGATGCGACCTCGGAGACTTTGATCGCGCAACGGTTTCTCGGCGTCTTAGAGTCGGCCGACGCGGCGAAGGCGTTGACGTGGCTGCTCAAGCAACAACTGCCCGACGGCTCTTTCGCAGCTTACGAAGGCGCAACCCAAGGCTCGGTTGACGAAACGGCCATTAGCTACGCGGCCTTGCTCGCAGCGGGCCTCGCCCCCGCGGCACAGCCCGCGGCCAAAGCCTATAGCTATCTGCAAACGCACGGCGGTGCGACGGCCACCACGCCCTACACACAAATCCTGCTGACCGTCGCCGGCATACACGATCCTTCGGCCTTGCCCGATATGCCTGTTGCGCCGCTGTTGTTGCCGGGCGTTGAGCGGCTCATAGGTTCGCGGTTCACACCCGTCTTCACGGTCATGAGCATCATCCTGCCGCCGATGATCGGTGTGCTGAAAGCGCCGCTCAAGTCGGCAGGTTGGTTGCAACGCCGCAAGCTGGCTTTGGCCGCGCACAACGCGGTGCGCTATTTGTCGGCGCATCAGAATCCGACGGGCAATCTGTTCGGCTGCCTCAACACGACGGTGATGCTGCTCGTCGCCTACAAGCTTTTAGGTCTGCCTAATTCGGACACGCGCGTGTGGCGCGCTTTAGACGACCTCAAACTCTGGCGCATCGAGGACGACGAGACGCTGAGCTACATGCTCTACAACAGCAAGGTTTGGAACACTGGTCTGGTGCTGGGTATTTTTCGCGCCGGCCAAGTTCCTTCAGACGATCCGGCCCTTGTACGCGCCGCCGAGTTCCTGTTGGCGGAACAATCGCTCGTGCCCTTGCCGCGCGATTGGCAAAATCCGGGTCGCGACGCGCCGCGCACCGGCGGCTGGGCTTTTGGCGCGAGCAACCCTTTGGGCACGGACAATGATTCGACCGGCGTGGCCTTGTGGGGGCTTGCACATCTCGAACCACGCACGGCCCACGTAGAGAGCGCGATTGAACGAGGGCTAAGCTGGCTGTGGGGCATGCAGAACAGCGACGGCGGTTGGGCGGCCTTCACGCACGGGCAACGTGGCAAGCCGGCCGGGCCGTTCTCCATAGGCATTCTCGATATGCCCGGTGATCTGCTCGGCTCGCTGCGTCTGCTGCTCCGGCCGCCGCCGCAATTTAGCGAGCCTGCGACTGAAGACGTGACGGGGCGTGTGCTGCAAGGATTGGGGCGACTCGGTTTTCGTGCGCGCGACCCGCGCGTGGCGCAAGCCGTCGAGTTCGCGCACGCGCAGCTTTACGTCAACGGGGTCTGGTGGGGTCGTTGGGAGTGCAATTATCTGCCCGGCACGTCGGAGGTGCTGGCGGGTCTGGCGAGCGTCGAGGCCGAGCTGAAGCATCCCGCCATCGTCAAGGCAATCGAGTGGGTCAAACGGCACCAGAACGCAGACGGCGGCTTCGGCGAGACGACCGACTCGTATGACAACCTCGCGCTCGCGGGCACAGGCGAGTCGAGTTCCTACGTGACGGGGATCGTGGCCAATGCTTTGATCGCGTGCGGCGCAGCGCGCACGGCCGCGGTGGAGCGGGCCGTGCAATGGTGTCTGGACACACAAGCGGCCGATGGGTCTTGGCCGCAAGGGACGTATCAGTTCACGATGCAGTGGCCGTGGCCTTTTTACCGTCTGACGCTCACGCCGACTATCTACCCTCTGCGCGCCCTTACATCATACCGGCGAGCACTCGCCGCATAAGCTCGCGCACAGCCTTGGGCAGTTCCGACTGCGGCTTACCATGCTCGAAGCGGTAACGGTCGAGCAACTGGAACGGGATGAAAGTGTCAATCTCATCCCGCGGCCAAATCTTGACGCGCGCCGCGCTCGACCCGGCGGCGGCGAGTACGCCGTTGACCGCCTTGCGCGCGGCCTCGTTAGCTCCTTCCGCCGAGGCGAAGTCCGCCACCGTCCGCACATAATCCGAGGCGAGGAAGAAATTGTGAATGGCCGTGGTCGCTTCGGGGCGAGCCTGCCAAGCGCCCACGGTGGTTATATACAAAGGTTCTGCGTTGCGGTTCTGGCCGCTGCTGCTCTCTGCGACGCTTGCCGCCATCATGTCGGGGGGCTGCGCTGCCGGTTGCACGTCACGGAACGCGGCCGAAAATTCCTGCGCCGAATAGAGCCGCGAGCGATGCGGCTTGGCGGGCGGCTGCTCCGGCTCGTTGAAGTCTGCGGCGGGCGGTGCGGCGCTAAGGGCGGCCGTCTTGGCGGCCTGTTCCAGGAAAAATTGAATATCGGGATCGAGGAACCAATCGAGTATGGCCGCGCGCGGGATCGGCTCGATGTTGACGCCCTCATCGGGCGACGACAGCCGCCGACTGAGCGCGGCATTCATCTGCGCGAGCGTCTCGGCAAACAACTCGTCGGGCGTGCAGGCGCGGGCGGGCTTCTTGACGACCTCCGTGCCGGCCGTGTCCCAATCAGAGATGATGACGGAGACGACCTCGCGAAATTGGCCGTTGCCATAATCGCCGAAGTTGATCCCGGTCTGCCAGAATTGATGCTGCGAGACAGAGGTCAAGGCCCACGCGCTGTCTTCAAAGGCGATGTGGCCGTTGACGATAGGCATCGGCCGGTCGAGAAAGTACTGAAGCCCGTTCATCCACGAGACGCACAGATCGGAGATGCCGGCCAGAGAGGGCGACGCGTCGCGCATCTCTTTGGTGATTAAGGGCGCGGCCACTTCGACCGGCACGGCGCAAATGTAGTAATCGCCCTGCACCGTCTCTTCAATCCCCTCATGGCGCACGTTCGCGCCGCGTATGCGGCGCGTCTGCGGATCGAAATCGAAGCCGAGCAACTCGTAACCGGAACGCATCGTGGCCCGGCTCGATACATATTTGACCCACGGATCAACCCACATGTCGCTGGGCGGCCCCGCCAGGCTGCGCTCGATGTTGCCCGTCCAGTTGAAGCCCGCGTTGAGCATGTCAATGAACGCGTTCCCCATCGTGCGCGCGCTGGCCAGTGTGGGGTGAATAGCAATCAGCAGCGTGGCCGGCAGACTGGCGAGCAACTGTTGATAAGCCGGACTCATGCGCTCCGCTTCGATGTAATCCCACCATGAGATATTGTCGAACTCCGCGATGCGGCGCTCGTCGCACGCCGTCATAAACTTCAGCGCCCGGTAGAGAAAGACTTCAAACTCGGCCGCAGGGATGCCGGTCAGCGAGGCATGCAGCGCGCGGAAGAAGGCGACGACGGTGTTGATATGCCGGGGAATGTGCGAAGGGATCACGGCATGCGGGCCGTCGGTGCGCGCAACCAACTCTTGATTGCCCATGATGAGATTGTCGAACACGACCCTGCTGCCGAAGGGGATGCGCTGCATCGTGTCGGGGATGTGGCGATAGAAGGTCGGGAAGAAGTGGAAGCCGTGCTCGCCGGGCAGGTCTTTGCGCCCGTCCGTGCCTGTGCCGGGCTTGCCCATGCTACGGATTTTGCCGCCCCAATGCCGCGCCTCGAAGACCGTCACATCGAAGTCGCGCTCGATCAATTCGTGGGCGGCCGTAAGCCCGCCCACGCCGCCACCAAAGATCAAAACTTTTGGTCGCTTCGCCATGTTCTGTCCCTCACAATCAAGTTGGACATTGCCTATCGCGGACGAGGGTCTAACAGGCCGTCGGACAAATTTGCCCCCGGAAGATGGCTGACTTATGCAATAAAACGGGGCTGAATGGCAATGAAAATTTTAAAAGTCACGCGAGAAGTATTCGCGCCAGCGGCGCTCGACGAGTGCGGCGATGTCGGGGCGGACGATCAACTCGTCCGGGTAGCCGGGTTTCATGCGGGCGTCTATGACGACGGGCGCGTGGTAGGCGAGGTGGTGGCGGATGATTTTCGTGTCGGCGGCGTGGATGTCGGCGGCGGGTTCAAAACGCGTCCAGGTGGCCCAGAGGAAGTCGGTGGCAGAGCGCGCGACCGTAGCGTCATCGTGCAGGACGACGAGAGGCCAGGCGGCGAACGCTGGCTCGCGCGCGAGCCGCGCGGCTTGTTCGGCGTCCTGTTCGTAGGGCACGCCCTGAACGACGAGACAGCCGGCGCAGAAGACTTCGGCGCGGGTGAGGCCGGCGGGCAGCTCGCCGCGAAACTCGCGCGGCAGTTCGCGCACGGCGTCGCCTAAGCCGAGCATGATCGCCTTGCTGCCTTCGTTGACGCGCCCGCTCGTGTAGTCGAGCGTGTCCATCGAGACGTTGGAGAAGATGAACAGGTCGCGCTCGAAGCGCACGCGCGCGAGGACGTGCTCGAAGAGTGCCTTGAAGTCGCGCAGGTCTTGCGGCGTGTCCGTGAGCAGCAGGAACTTGGTGAGCGAGAGTTGGCCCTCGCCCAAAATTCTGAAGCCGGAGACGAGCGCCTCGCGGGCGTAGCGTTCGCGCACGACCGCCGCGGCGAGCGAGTGGAAGCCGGTCTCGCCGTATGACCAGAGGTCGCGCACGCTCGGCATGACCAGGGGAAAGAGCGGCGCGAGCAGTTGTTGCAGGTAGTCGCCGATGAAGAAGTCTTCCTGGCGCGGCTTGCCGACGACCGTCGCCGGGTAGATCGCGTCGCGCCGGTGGCAGACGGCTTCGACGTGAAAGACCGGGTAGTCGTGTTGCAACGAATAATAACCGTAATGATCGCCGAAAGGGCCTTCGGCCCTGCGCTCGCGCGGCGGCACGCTGCCGAGCAGCGCGAACTCGGCTTCGGCGACGACGCGGTGGCCTGCGCCTAACGGACTACGTGCCACGCCGATCTTCTCGCCCGCGAGGACGGAGGCGAGTACGAGTTCGGGCACGTCTTCCGGCAGCGGCGCGATGGCGGCGAGGATGAGCGCGGGCGGGCCGCCGAGGAAGACCGTGACGGGGAGCGGTTGGCCCGCGGCTTCGGCCGCGTGGTAGTGGAAGCCGCCGCCCTTGTGTATCTGCCAGTGCATGCCGGTCGTGCGCGCGTCGTGGCGCTGCATGCGGTACATGCCGAGGTTGTGTTTGCCGGTCGCCGGGTGCTCCGTGTAGACGAGCGGCAAAGTGAAGAACGGCCCGCCGTCCTCCTGCCACGTCGTCAGCACCGGCAACTCGTCGAGCCGCGCCGGGCGGTCTATCTCTTCAAGCACGGGCGCGCGTCGCACGCGCCGCGTGCCGAGCTTCAAGGCTTCGAGCGCGAGCGCGCGGTGCTGCCAGAGCGCGCCGGGCTTTGGCGGCAACAGCGCCTCGGCGACGCGGACGACTTCGCGCACCAGCGCCTCCGGCTTCGGGCCGAACGCCAACTCGATGCGCCGCGCCGTGCCGAACAGGTTCGTAACTACGGGGTAGCGGCTGCCCCGCACGCGCTTGAACATAAGCGCCGGGCCGCCGCGCGCGATGACGCGCCGATGTATCTCCGCGAGTTCGAGGTAAGGGTCAACTTCCGCTTCGACCGTGACGAGGTCGCGCTCGCGTGCGAGCAACGACAGGAATGAGCGCAGGTTTCGGTGCATCAGGTTAAGCGTGTCCTTCGCGCCTTAGAATTAACCACAAAGACACACAGGACACAAAGAAAGGCACGAACATTATTCGTGCCTTTGCGCTGCTCGCAGTTTATGTTCAACGCGCCGCTTATTGCTGGGAGCGCGGGCGTCCCGCCCGCCTTGAGCGCGCCCGCGCGAACAAACGGCCGCGCTATCATTCAAGCTTGAAAGAAAAGTAATCCGCTTGAGCGTGCTAAAGCACGCTTGGCGGGCGGGACGCCCGCGCTCCCAGCATCGGCGTGCTCGGTCACGTCGTCTGTCGTCTGGCGCGGGGTTCTTGCGCAAATTTGCTATGGCGTCGGCGGCCTGTCTTTGCCGACCTGGCGGGCGCGCAGGGGCGTGCCGGCGGGCGACTGCGCCTGGCGCTGGCCGATTTCGTCGGCGGCGTGGCGGGCGGCGTCGGCGATCTTGGGATCGAAGGAGGCGGTGTAGGGCTTGATCTGTTCGAGCGTCGCGGCGTCGCCGATGCGGGCGAGCACGTTGAGTAGTTTGACCTGCGTGTTGCCGTTGACGCGCGGGAGGACGGGGTAGAGCGGCTCAGGCGTTTCGAGGGCGGCGAGATATTGGGCCGCCTGTTCGGCGCGCGACGAGTCGAGCGCGCGCACGACCGCGTAGAGCGCCTCCGTCTTGCCCATGCGATAGAGCGCCCAGTCGAGCGCGAGCCGGACGCGGGCGTTCTTCTCCTGCAAGCGGTAGCCTTCGACCAGCCGCCGCTCGTCCGCCGCCGCCAGCCGCGCCAAATCTTCGGCCGCACGCTGACGCGCGGGCGCGGCGGCGCTCGCCAACTGGCGCACGGCCGCGGCGGCCGCGGCCCGCACGGCGTCGTCCGCGTGCCGTTCGTCGTAAGCCGATTGCGCACGGACGCTCGCGGCGCACACGAGCAGCGCGACGAGCGCGCAGGTCTTCAGCCGGAAAGTTTTCTGGTGCATCGCGCTATCCTCTCGGCTTGCGCAGGGTCGCGCTGTTGAGATCGAGTTCCGCGACGGGGATGACCTCCACGTTCGGATATTCTTTGCGCAACTCCGGCAGGAACTCCGCCGCGTTGCCGACGATGACGACGCTCGCCTCTTTCGCCGCAAGGCGCGAGCCGGCGAAACGCTGCACGTCGGCGGCGGTGATCCCTTGCACGTTGTTGATGTAGCGGTTGATCTCGTCGAGGCTCAGCCCGTAGAGCGCGAGCGCGCCGACCTGCGCGACGAGGCCGCCGGTAGTCTCCAGGTTGCGCCCGAAGTTGCCGATGAGCACGGCCTTGCGCGGCGTCAGTTCCGCCTCCGGCAGTTCGCCCGTTGCGAGGCGACCCAACTCGCCGAGCAGTAGGTCTGCGACCTGCGCGCCCGTCGGGTTCTTCGTCTGCGCCGACGCGGCGAACGGCCCCACGTCGCGGCGCACGTCGAGCGTGCTGCCCGCGCCGTAGCTTAAGCCGCGCTTGATGCGCACCTCCTGGTTGAGCCGCCCCGAATAACCGTTGAGGACGGAGTTGGCGACGATGCCGCGGTAGTAGTCAGGATCGGTGCGGGTCAGGCCCGTCCGCGCGACGACCACGGCCGCTTGACCGGCGTCCGGCTTATCAATCACGAGGACGCGCGGCCGGTACGGACTGCGCGCCGCGTCCCTGTTAGCCGTCTGCGCGCCTGCCGCGGGCAGAGGGGTCGCGGGCTTGCGCCAGTCGCCGAAGTTGCTCGCGGCGAGTTGGAAGGCGGCGGCGGGCGTGATGTCGCCGCCGATGACGAGGAGCGCGTTGTCGGGGCGGTAATAGGTCGTGTGCAGCCGGACGATGTCATCGCGTTTGATGCGCGCGATTGATTCGGGCGTGCCGGAGAGCGGGTGGCCGTAGGGCGCGTCGCCGAAGACGACGCGCGCCGTGACGTAGCGCGCGATCTGGCCCGGATCGCCGAGCGCCACTTGCAGGTCGTCAAGGTACTGCTGGCGCAGGCGCTCGATCTCTTCGTCCTTGAACGTCGGCTGGCGCACGACCTCTGCCAGGATCGCCAGGGCCGGCGCGAAGCGCGACGACATGACGTTGACCGAGGCGGTTGATCTGTCCCAGCCCGCGCCCGATTCGAGCGTGCCGCCGAGCGCCTCCACCGCTTCTGCAATCTCCGGCGCGGTGCGTTTCGTCGTGCCTTTGGTCAGCAGCGACGCGGTCATATCGGCGAGGCCGGCAAGCTGCGGCGGATCGATCTCGCCGCCGTTCTTGACGTAGAGCGCGGCGCTAACGAGCGGCATGTTCTTGCGCTCGACGACGATAACGCGCAGGCCGTTCGGCAGAGTTTTCTCCACCGGCTTCGGAATCTGCGGCGAGCGCGGCGCGGCGGGCGGCGGCGGCGTCGCGCCCGGCTCTTGCGCGAACACAGGCCAGGCAACAGCCGTCAGCAGCAGAAACGCCGGCAACAGAAATGCACGTTGATAATTACTAACCGTCATTCTCATCTCGCCTGCCCTCCTTCGCCCGCACGCGCCGCCTCCGGCAGGTACATGATGACGAGGCGGTTCGCGTCCGTGAAATACTTCCGCATCACGCGCTGCACGTCGGCGGCGGTGACGGCTTGCAGGCGCGCGATATCTGTGTTGGCGCGATTAGGATCGCCCAGCAGCACGGCCGCCTCGCCGAGCGCGTTGGCCTTGCCGTTGTTCGTCTCGCGCTCGCGCAGTTGGGTGGTGATCAGTTGGTTCTTGGCCTTGTCGAGTTCGGCGGCGGAGACGGGCGCGTCCTGCATCTTCTTGATCTCGGCGGCGAGTGAGTGCTCGGCATCAGCCGGCTGCTTGCCGCCGGCCAGGATCGCGTAGAGCTTGAAGAGGCTCACGTCTTCGCGCAGGTCTATGATCGTGCCGGTTGATTGCGCAAGCTGCTGCTCGTAGACGAGCGCGCGGTAGAGGCGCGACGACTCGCCGGCCGAGAGCAGCGCGTCCACCACGCGCAGGGCATCGGCGTCGGGGCTGGCCTTCGGCGGGATCAGGTAGGTGAAGGCGACCGCCGGCAGCGGGACGTTCTGCCCGTGCTCGGTGAAGCGCGTCTCGCTTGTGCGCGCCGGCTCTTTGGTCTGGACGCGCGGCAGCGGCGCGGCCGGTTTGGGAATCCAGGCGAAGTATTTATCCACCCACGCGTCGAACTGCCGCTCGTCGAAGTCGCCGACGACGACAAGCGTGGCGTTGTCGGGCCGATAGAAGGTCGCGTGGAACGCGCGCACGTTTTCGAGCGAGGCGGCGTCCAGGTCTTCAATGCTGCCGATTGTCGGGCGGCGATACGGGTGTGTGGTGAAGGATTTCTGATCCAGCAGGTACTGCAAGCGGCCGTAGGGCGGCGCGAGGATGCTCGAACGAAACTCCTCCTTCACCACCTCGCGCTCGGATTTGAAGTTCGCGTCGTCCAAGTTGAGCGCCGCCAGGCGGTCGGACTCGGCCCAGAGCAGCGTCTCCAGGTAGTTCGACGGCACGACCTCGTGATAGACCGTCACGTCGTCGGCGGTGAAGGCGTTATTGTAGCCGCCCACGTCCTCCGTCAGCCTGTCCATCATCTCGGACTTCATGTGCTTCGTGCTCTTGAACATCAAATGCTCGAACAGGTGCGCGAAGCCGCTGCGGCCTTCGGGGTCGTCCTTCGAGCCGACGTGATACCAGACTTGGATGGCGACGGTCGGGCTGGACTTGTCCACCGCGCTCAAGACGCGCAGGCCGTTCGCCAGCGTGCGCTCCCTGAAGTTGAGGCGCGGCACGACGAGACCCTGCGCGCGCACGCGCGGCGCGATGGCGAGCGCCGCGACGAGCGCCGCGCCTAGTAATGAAGCAGCCAGGCTGCGACGAAGCATAAGAGTTCGCCCCCGTTGAGAAGTGGAATGCATGTTCGCTCAGTTGCGCCCGGAGAGAAACGGGCGGCGCGCTTTCCGCGCCCGCGCACGCTAGGATGCGCCCGGCGCATGAGCCTGTTGCACCTGTGCGCGCCGAATTTTGTCCGCGCCGAAAATCATAGTATAAATGGCGTTCGTAGGCGACTGCGCACTAGACCGCCGGCTAAGTTGTATGTGCGGTTCCTGATTGCGGTCGCCTCAATTGTCGTCAGGCTGCGGGGCCTTGGCCTGATTCTATGGCGAATGGACTGGTAATCCACATCGAGGTCGGCGCGGAACGGCACACCGACGTGCTCTCGTCCGAGCGCATACGCATCGGCACAGACCCCGACTGCGCCCCGCGCCTCCAACCCGACCTGTTCGCCAAGCCGCCCGGTCTCCTGCTCGAACTCCTCTTCACCGACGGCCACTACCGCGTCGCGGACTTCAACCCCGACCTCGCCATTATGCACAACGACCGCCCTCTGCGCGCGGGCGGTGCGATCATTGACGGCGACCGCGTGCAACTGCCTGCCGCCGATCTGACGCTCCGGTTCTTCCCCCTGAGCGGCCCGCCCGCGCTCGTCGTTGATCGGCGGCGCGAGCGGCGCATCGGGCCGTTCGTCGAAGACGGCGCGGCGGTCGAGGCGGCGACGACCGCGCGGCGCGACGACGCGAAGGTCTTCCTCCGAGAGTTCACGCGCGAGTTAGTGCGCGAGATCAGGCCGAGCACCAAGCTCATCATCCTGCTGTTCGCGCTGGCGCTCGTCGGCGGCACGCTCTACCTCGGTTACGCCGCCTACAAAGAGTTGAAGCAGAGCCGCCGCCAGATCGAGGCGCAGAACCAGCAGATCGGCGCTTTGAACCGTCAGATCAGGGACTCGCAGGAGCAGTTCGAGAAGGTTGACCGCAGCAACAAGGACATCATCTACAGCATGTCGCTCGCGCCCAAGCTGCGCAGCGACTACGGCAGCGGCGTCTGCCTGATCGCCGGCACATACGTCTTCGTCGAGTCGGGCACGGGTCGCCCCTTGCGCTACCCCGAAGCGCAGCCGACGCCCGCCGACGAGAGCGCGCCGCCCGAAAACGAGCAAGCGCCGCTCCTGACGCCCGAAGGGCGCGGCCCCGTCGCCGAGTTCCCTTACGTCGGCACGGGCTTCCACGTCGGCGACGGCTACGTCGTGACCAACCGCCACGTCGCCGTCGAGCCGTGGGTCGCGGACGAGCGCTCGATGATCTTCAGCAGCAGCGTCAACGGCCGCCCGCGCCTGACGAAGCTGGCGGCCTACTTCCCCGGCCACACGCAGCCATACGTGCTCCGCATCAAGCAGTCGTCGGCGCGCGACGACGTGGCCGTGTGCGCGCTCGACGTGCCAGAGTTACCCGCTGGCATCCCGGCGCTGCCGCTCGACAGCGAGTCGGACGCGGCGGCGGTCGGCAAAGCGGTCGTGCTGATGGGCTACCCTTCGGGGCCGGATCGCATCCTCGCCTCGCTGCCCGACGAGGACGCGAACAACATCAAGCAGCGCTTCGGCTCGTCCGTTGACGTGCTGGTCGGCCGCCTCGCGGAGTTGAACCTGATCAAGCCGCTCACCACGCAGGGGCATATCACAGACTACGAGGCGCACCGCATCATCTACGACGCGCGCACGGCCGAGGGCGGATCGGGCGCGCCGCTCTTTGGGCAGTCGGGGCGCGTCATCGGCGTCAACTTCGCCATCTTCACCGAGATGCAGGACGCCAACTTCGCCGTGCCCGTCCGCTACGTCATCACGCTCCTGCAACGCGCCGGCTGGAAACCCGCCGCACCCGACGCCGACGCCGCCGCCAACACCAACACCCCGCCCAAAGACGCGCGCACCAACACGGCGGCGACCAATCAAGGGCGCTAACCACAGCACTCACCGACGACATTATCCTGCCGCGCCCTGCTGGGAGCGCGGGCGTCCCGCCCGCCGTGAGCGCGCCAGCGCGAATAAACGGACGCGCTATCCTCAAGCCGGAAAGAGGGCGAAGCCTATGAGCGCGCTCACGCACGCTTGGCGGGCGGGACGCCCGCGCTCCCAGCAGGGCGTAGTACGGTAAGGCTCAGGTTGATGGCCATTCTCAACTTTTCGTCCTTCCGGCAGCAGGCGCGGGGCGTGTGACAATCCCCAAACCGTCACAACTAAGCGGGCGCGCGCGGGCAGGCATAATTTATGCTGCCGCCGCGCCTGCTTTTTGACAGACAGTTTGCCGACAGGCTAACCTTGCGAGTTTGAGCGCGCGGGCGGATCGCCGTCCGTGTGGGCGCTGAACAAATTTGCAGGGAGAGTCAGCACAAATTTTGTCCGCATCTGCTGTCACGGTCGAGGGCGCGCGCGCCGCGTCGGAAACACATGCCGCGCAGGGCGTGCGTGCGACCAGCCGCGCGCTGATCGTCGCGGCGCTGAGCCTGATCCTGCTGGTCGGCTTCGGCCTGCGCGCCTACCAACTGAGCGCCGAGGGCCTGAGCGACGACGAACTGAACAAGCTGCACGCCGTCCAGGACTATCGCGCGCACGGGCTGACTTCGGCGAACGGCGAGCACCCTTTTCTGATGAAGGCGTTGCTGACGTTGAGCATGATGGCCGCCGACGGGTGGAACAGTACGCGCGTCGCGGCGGCGCACCCGCACCTGCGCGTCGCGGAGGAGACGGCGCTGCGCTTGCCCGGCGTCGTGCTCGGCACGCTCACCTCGCTCCTCATCTTCCTCCTCGTCGCGGAGCTTTGCGGGCCTACGACGGCACTCGTCGCGGCGGCGCTGTGGGCGTGCGACCCGGCCGCCGTGGGTTTCAACCGCATCGCCAAGGAGGACACGTTCCTCCTGTTCTTCTTCCTGCTGGCGAATGTCTTCTGGCTGCGCGGGCAGCGCGCGGTTGAAGCGGGCGAGCGGCGACCGACGCGTTACTATTGGGCCACGGCCGCGGGTTTCGGCGCGATGCTCGCCTCGAAGTACATGCCGCATTTGATCGCCATCAGCGCCAGCTACTACCACATCTTTCAGAAGATGCCTTCGACGCGCTGGCGGCTGGGCACTTGGCGCTGGGTCAAGTTTTTCGCGCTGGTGGCCGCGGTCTTCATCCTGTGCAACCCGACGATCCTGCTGCCCGGCACGTGGCACGAGATGCGCACCTTCGCGGGCGAGCACCGCATCGGCCACCAGGGCTACGAGTTCATGGGCCGCCTCTATCTCAACCAGATGACGCTCTGGCTGCGCGGCATCCCCTGGTATTTTTATTACGCCTTCATGGCTTTCAAGCTGCCGCTCACGGTCGTCGCCGGCTTCCTCGTCGGGCTGCCCCTCCTGTTCACCCGGCGGCTCGGCGACCACCGCTACTTCATCCTCTTCTGGCTCTTCTACTGGTTCTTCCCCTTCACGCTGCTCGGCGGCAAGTTCCTGCGCTACTTCACCGTCGCGCTGCCCGTCGTCCTGATCACGGCGGCCGTCGGCATGACGGCGCTCGCCGGCTGGCTCGCACAACTCGCGCGTCGCGCGGGCGCGCACGAAGCGGTCAGCGGTTACGTGCGGCCGCTCGTCATCCTGTGCGCCCTGGCCGGCTCTGTCTATGCGTCCGCGAGCGCGATGCCGCACTACCGGCTCTACACGAACGCGCTCGGCGGCGGGGCGGCGCACGCGGGCGACTACTTCCCCCACGACGAGTTCTACGACAGCGGCGTGCGCGACACGGCCGCGGTGGTCGCGGGCCTCGCGCGCCCGCACGCGCGCGTCGCCAGCGAGACGCCGGAGTTGTTCACGCACTACGCGCACGCCGCCGGGCGCGACGACTTGGTCGCCGTCTCGCTCTCCGACCCGGCGGCCGTCGCGGCGCTCGCGCCCGGCGACATCATCGTCGTGGCGCGCGGGCGGCGCTATTTCAGCAACGACGCGCTCGTCGCGCGGCTGTCCGCTTTGAGCACGCCCGCCGCCCGCATACGAGTCGGCGCGACGCCCGCCACCGGCGTCTTCGTGCTCGACGAAGCGACCTTGCACGCGCTCGCAGGGCCGAACAAGCCCTGATGCCCTGCGGCTGGCAACGAGCGGACGCGCCGGGCGCATCGCAAACGCGGGTGTTAACGCTCCCGCGCCGGGCGGCGTCAAACATCTCAGGCGTTATTTAGTGAAAGTTCCTCGCCCGCGTTCGCGGCATGGTTGTTGCCGAGCGAACCTGCGGTAGAATTACGGCGAGCGTGATGGCGCGGGCGCGACTTCGCAGGCGCGGCTTGCGGGCGCAGTCATTTCGCTCCAACCGGAGTGGGTTGCTGAGCACAAGAGGGACATACGCATTCGTTATGAACAGCCTTGCCTGTGCGCGCGGCGGGCGGCGCGCGGTCTCGACATTTCTGACTCTCCTCTTTGTCATCTGTCCGGGCACGCGCCTCGCCGTGCTGGCGCAAACGCCGGCCGCCGACGCGCAGCCGACGCCTGCGCCCACGCCATCGGCCGGCTTCCGCCTTGAGCGCACGCCGGTCGCGGGCGGTGCGGAGTTGCTGACCGTCTTCGGCCAACTACCCGGCAGTTCGGCAAACGAGCAGGCGCAACGCGTCGTCACGGGCGAACGGCAGGACGCCGCGCCGGACGTGCCGCTCGTCACCATCCTGCGCGATACGCTCGGCGACGGGCAGCGCGAGAACGACCGCCTGCGCTACGTCTGGATGCACACCTATACGCGGCCGGGCGCGGGCCAGCGCGCCGCGGCGGCCGTCCCCTTCCTCTATAACCGCGTGGGCAACAAGCAGGGCGAAAGCAGGCGCGTCCCGCCGCCGGTTGTCGATCTCTCGGCGACCGACCACGAGGTCTGGCAGAAACTCTTCTGGTCGGCGCTGCAAACGATCCTCATTGACCCGACCGGCGTCGTCGTCAAGGCCGCGACGCGCACTTACCGGCGGAATGTGACCGACTACCGCAAGGCGCACGTCATCCGCGCGCTCGCCATCCTGTCGCTCTACGAGGCCGAGTCGGGCACGCCGTCCGTCTTTTCGCCCGGCGAGTTGAACGAGATACAAGCGCGTTTGATGCTGACGCAGAAGACGTTCGGCGGCATCGTGGACGACATCTACTTGCAGCGCGTCTACCAACAGCAGACTACGCAGTGGCTCGACACGCGCGGGCACAACTGGGAGCTGCTGCGCCAGCAGGCCGAGGCGAACAACCTCGTCTTCGAGCCGCTGGAGCTGCCCGACGGCAGCGCCACGCACGCGCTGCTCTGGGTCGCGCGCGCCGACCTCGAAGCGAACGGCGCGCGCCCGTTCAAGGGCCGCTTCCTCAACATAGATAACCCCTGGAACGACCGGCGGCTGCGCAAGTGGCAGGGCTACGCGGAGACGCGCTACTTCGACGCGGACAACCGTCCGTGCGCGCCAGACGCGCCGGGCGCGCGCGCGGTCGAGTTGATCCCGCTCGCGCTCTACGGGCTTGATCACCCGAAGATTCCGATCCTGCTCGTTGACTTCCGCGACACGCTCAACCCGAAGCAGCGCGAGATGTCGCGGCGCGTGCTCGAAGACGTGGCGCGCAACGTGCTCGCCGTGTCGCGCTTCGACCTGCCCTACTTGCTGGGGCGCACGGTTTACGATTACGTCACCGATAAGCGCGGGATGGACTTGAACCAGACCTCGCGCCTACGCGCCTACTCGCAGTTGAAGCTGCTCCTGTCGCTCGACGCCTCGCTCGACCCCGAACTGCGCACGGAGGTCAGCCGCCGGCTCGAATACGTCTCGCTGAACCCGTTGGAGAACGACCGCGCGGCGGAGGTGCAACTCGCCCGCGCGCAGTACGAGGCGCTGCTCGACTACGCCCGCCGGCCCGACGGGCTGCCCGCGCAACTCGACCGCGACCGCCGCGCCGAGATAGTCTCGCTGAAGCACACGCGCACGGAGCAGACGCTATTTCGCGTCGCCAACCTGCTGAGCTTCGGTCTCTATACGCACCGCGAAGAGGCGACACCGGCGGAGCAGGCCGCGGCGCTCGACGTTGAACGCCAGCTTGCCTACCACCGCCACTTCCTGCGCGAGGTCGCCCGGACGAGCGCGCGGGTCGAGGTGCAGTGGGAGATCGCGGACGTGCGGCGGGCGCTCGAATACGTCGCGGCGCACGGCGCGCGCGCCGACGCCAAGACCGCCAAGGCCGTCGCGCGCATCTTCGCCAGCACGCAGGACGAGGCGACGCGGCGGCTCTGTCTGAGCAGCCTCTACCGCATCAACAAGGAGACGGCGAAGGACGCGCTCGCCCGCATCTACCGCGACGAGGCGCAGGACGCGCGCTGGCGCACGCTCAGCGCCGACTACCTGCGCCGCGCGGCCGGTGAACAGCAGCGCATCGCGCCCGCCACCGCCAAGCTTATCGCGGCGATGGACGGGCAGTGAGAACAGTAGGCAGTAGGCAGTAGGCGGTAGGCAGTTAAAGGCAGGACGCAAGTCTAAGGGTGTGAAGGGCAGACTGATGTCATCGGGTCTTACGCAATATTTTTCGCACAGCCGTCAGACGTGCGTGGGGCGTCGGCTGCACTGCGCACGCCGTCGCGCCACAAGGCTTGCGCGCCTACTCGGCGTTCTTTCCGTTTGCTACCTACTGCCTACCGCCTACTGCCTACTGACTTCGGCGCAGGCGCGGCGCGTCGTCATCATTAAAGTGGACGGGCTGCCGGGCGCGGAGGTGGACAGGTACGTGCGCGAGCGCGACCCGCGCACGGGCAAGAGCGCGCTGCCGTGGATCGAGCACATCTTTTATCAGGGCGGCACGCGCGTCGAGAACTTCTACGTGCGCGGCATGAGCCTGTCGGGGCCGTCCTGGTCTATGCTCGACACGGGCCAGCACCTGCACATCAAGGGCAACGTCGAGTTCGACCGCCTGACCTTGCACACCTACGACTACCTGAACTTCATCCCCTTCTGGGTCGAGAATGTCGGCCGCCGCCGCGTGGACATGCCGGGGCCCGAGACGCTCGACGAGATCGGCGTGCCGCTCCTCTTTGACACTTACGCGAACGGCGAGCGCCACATGGGCTTTCAGACCTTCCAGCGCGGCGCGCGCTGGACGACCTTGCAGAACGCCCTAACCAACTACTTCACCACCCGCGCGCCCGAAGAGTTGTTCGACGAGTGGACGCTCGGCTTCGGCGGCCGGAACATGGTGATGGAGCAGTTGCAGCGCGAGCTGATCCAGAAGATCGCCGACCCGCGCTACCGCTACCTCGATTTCTACACGACCGAGTTCGACCACGCCACGCACCACAACCGCGACCGCGCCACGCACCTCGCCGCCCTGCAAGCGCTGGATCAGTACGTCGGGCGCGTCTGGACGGCGATTGAGAAGAGTCCCGTAGCCGCCGACACGGCCCTCGTCGTCGTCTCGGATCACGGCACGAACTCGGACGAGCGCTACTACAGTCAGGGCTACAACCTCGTCAAGCTGCTCGGCAGCGCCGACGGCGGCGGGCATCACGTCGTCACGAAGCGCCGCCTGTTGAACGACTACGCCCTCAAGGGCATCTACCCGCTCGTGCCCCTGATCACGACGACGACGCCCGACTCTTTCTACCTCAAGGGCCAGAGCACGGACTACCCGACCGCGCTGATTGACTTCGACGGCAACGAGCGCGCCGGCATCCACCTGCGCGACAGCGACCTGAACCTGCTCCACATCCTGCTGCTCGAACTTCAGCGCAAAGACCTGGCGGCAGACCTGCGCCGCGCCGCGACCGAAGCGTTTTTCGCCGCGCTCGACCGCCGCCGGCCCGAATGGCAGCGCACGCTCGAAGAGTTGCGCGAAGAGACGGCCGCGTTGCACAAGTTGATCGAGCGGCAGGCGGCGCTCGTCGCCGCGCAGCCGAAGAAGTGGACGAAGGCGGATCAGGACGCCGGGCGCGACAAGGAGGCGCTCAGGCAGTTCGCCCGCCTCGACTCGTGGCGCGGGGACGAGCGCGACTACACGGAGTACACGCGCACGCTCGCCAACCTGCTCGCGCTCCGCCGCGAAACGTTCGAGCCGGCGCATATAAACATTCCGGACGTGCTCGCCAAAGGCGCGATGGGCGACAGGAACACCGTCTTCGAGTTGCAGAACTACGTCGCCGGCCTCGCGCCCGGCGGTCTGAAGCTCACGCCCGCGGGCGCGCTCGACATGGGGCGCAGCTTCAAGCGCGTTGACTACCCCGCGCTCCTGCGTGCGGTCGCCGTCCGCAACAACGTGCAGCCCGGTCTCGACACACACCCCGTTGATTTCGTCGCCACGCAGATTCCGGCCGAGACGCTGCGCTTGTCCGTGAGCGACCCGAACATGCGCGCCGACGACTGCGTGTGGCTCTACCGCGGTGAGGAGAGTCAGGCGCTCCTGCTCGCGCGGCGCGAGCGCGGCGACAAAATCTCGTTGCGCTTCGTTCCCGTAGCGCACCTGCGGCAGAACGCAGACGGCACGCTCAGCTTCGAGCGGCTGGCGTGGCGCGCAGACCTGCCGTTGAAGATTTGGGAGGACGCGCAACTCGTGCTGCCGGCGGGCGCGGAGCGCGCCGCGTGGCTAAGCGACTGGCACACAGACCTCGAATGGCTGCGCGCGCTCCACCTGACCGAATACTCGAACGGCCTCGTCGGTTTGCACGAAGAGTTCGCGCACTTCGACACGCCGGCCATTGCGGCGGACGTGCCCGACCTCACGCGCGACGAGCAGTTGCTCCGCCGCTTCCGCCGCCGCCAGCGTGCGCTCATCGAAACCGATCTCTTCGTCCACGCCAGCGACCACTGGAACTTCGACGTGCGCGGCTTCAACCCCGGCGGCAATCACGGCTCGTTCCGCCGCGTCTCGACGCACGCCACGCTGATGTTCGCGGGCGGCGCGAACACCGGCGTCCCGCGCGGGCTGGCGGTCAGCGAGCCTTACGACAGTTTGAGTTTCGTCCCGACTGTCTTAACCTTGACCGGGCGGATGAGCGCGCCGGGCGCGGCCGTTGCGGCGGGGTTCGCCGGTCAGCCGGCGCAGTTCCCCGGCCGCGTCATCGCCGAGCTATTCACAGGGCCGCGCGCGCCCCCGCGCTCCGTGGCCGCGGGCACAGCGGAGAACGCACATTGATCTCGGTCGAGGAGCAGTTGAAAGAGGCGGCGCGCGTCGGCGAGGACGCGGCCGGACAGCGCGTCGCCCGCCGCAAGAGCGGCGCGCGGCGCTCGATCTTCTGGGGGCAGCTCGTCGCCTTCCTGTTCGGTCTCGCGCTCCTCGTCTACGTCATCAACCGCATCGGCGTGCAGCCGATCTTCGATGCGCTCTCGCAGATCGGCTTCGGCCTCTTCGCGCTCATCGCCATCAGCGGCTCGCGCCACTTCATCCGCGCCCTCGCCCTGCGCATCGCCATCCCACGCGAACACCGACGCATCAACGTGTGGCAGGCGTTCACGACGCGCCTCGGCGGCGAGGCCGTCTCGTTCCTGACGTTCACCGGCCCCGTGCTCGGCGAGGCGACCAAGGCGGCGCTGCTGCGCAAGCGCGTCTCGCTCGTGACGGCGGCGCAGGCGCTCGTCGTGGATAACCTGCTCTATAACCTCTCGGTCGCGCTCTTTATCCTGAGCGGCGCGTGCGTCATGCTCGCCGCCTACAGCGTGCCGACGCCGGTCTTCTACGCGCTGCTCGTCATCGCGGTCTCGGCGTCGGCGGCGCTCTGCGGCGTCGTCTTCGCCTTGAGCCGCCGCGTGATGCCCGCCTCGGCGTTCGTCAAGTGGCTCATCCTGCGCGGCTTCAAACGGCGCGCGCTGCTCGCCCGGCGCGAGCACATCCTGCGCGTCGAAGGCCACTTCTACCACTTCTACCGCCACCGGCGCGGCGCGTTCTTCCTGATCGTCGCGCTCGACCTGCTGTCGCACGCCACGTCGGTCTTAGAGGTTTACGCCACGCTGCGCATGTTGGGCTTGCGCTCGGGCCTCGCCGCGCCCTTCGTCATCGAGTCGTTGACGAAGGTGATCAACTTCGTCTTCGGGTTCGTGCCGGGCACAATCGGCGTCTACGAGAGCGGCAACGTGGTCATCCTGCGACGGCTCGGCTTCGCCGCCGCCACGGGTCTGACGCTGGCGATTGTGCGCAAGGCCGGCATCATCTTCTGGACTGTCATCGGGCTGGCGATCCTGACCGCGCGGGCCGTGCCGACGGCGGCGCGCGGCGTCGTCGAGCGCCACCCGCGCCTCAATAAAGCTATGGACAACCTCGTGCTCTCGAACATCGCACACCGCCCGGCGCGCACGCTCGTGAGCGTCCTGGGCGTCGGCATCGGCGTCCTGCTGATCGTCTTCACCGTCGGCCTGGGGCACGGCGTCCTGCGCGAGCGCGGGCGGCGCGAGGCGAGCGTCGGCGCGGAGATACTGGTGCGCGCCGTCGGCACGCGCGGGCTATCCGGCACGCAAGCCTTCTCGCTCCCGGTCAAACATGCAGAGGAGTTGGCGCGCGTCGCGGGCGTGCGCGCCGCCGTGCCCCTGGGGCAGACGCTCGACAAGGCCGAGGGCGGCTTCGGCAACCACATGGTTGACGGCATCAACTTCGACGAGTACGCGGCGCTCGCCGGACTGCATTTGACCGAGGGCGCGAAGCTGACGGGCGGCGACCAGGCCGTCGTGGACACGGAGTGGCAGAAGGATCACCACGCGCACGTCGGCGACATGGTGCAAGTTTACGAGCGCCCGTTCCGCATCGTCGGCTTCTACGAGCCGCCGGGCGGGGCGCGCATCAAGATTCCGCTCGCGACCATGCAGGAGCAGCTTGGCAGCGAGGGGCGCACGGCCAGCATTCTCGTCGCCGTCAACAACCCGGCCGAGCAGGACGCTGTCGCCGGGCGCATACACCAAGCCTTCCCCGACGATCAGATCGTCTTCACGCGCGACCTGCCCGACCTGTACGCGGCGGGCGTGCCCGCGCTGAACGTCTTCATCAACGTTATTGTCGCCGTCGCCGCCGCCATCAGCATGCTCGTCATCCTGCTCGCCATGTACACGACCGTGACCGAGCGCACGCGCCAGATTGGGATACTCAAGGCGCTCGGCATGTCGAACGCGATGATTGCGTGGGTCATTGAACAGGAGGCGCTGCTGGTGAGTCTGCTCGGCGTCGGCACGGGGCTGCTGCTGACCTTCGGCGCGCGCTTCGCCCTGATGCGCGCCTCGTCACTGACCGTCGAGATCGAGCCGCGCTGGATACTCGTCTCGCTCGCCATCGGTCTGCTCGGCGGCACAGTCGGCGCGCTCTACCCGGCGCTCAGAGCCGCGCGGCAGGACGCCGTTGACGCGCTCAGTTACGAGTAGCGCGCGCTCGTCTGCGATCTGAAGCTGAGTATTATTGACGATCAACTCAACACAGAGACACAGAGGAGACACAGAGGGTTTCTCCGTGCCCTCTGTGTCTCCTCTGTGTCTCTGTGTTAAATCTGGCCGCGCGGTTATTTCAACACCAGGCTTGTTTTAGATTCTTACTTCTCACGATCTGTTCTACAATCTGTGCGGCCTCGCAAACGCGCCTCTGACCCGGTTAAAGACGACCGTGCCTTATCGAGAATTCCATTACCGTTGGGAGTGGCGGCTCAAATCCAGCCCGGAAGCGATCTGGCCGCTGCTCTCGGACACGAACCGCTTCAACCGCGACGCAGACCTGCCCGACGTGACGCCGCCGGACGGCGACACGCCGCTCGCGAACGCGCGCCGCCGGCTGGGCTTCCGCCGCTTCGGCCTGACCGTCGAGTGGGAGGAGGAGCCGTTCGAGTGGATCAGGCCGTACCGCTTCGGCGTCGTGCGCCGCCTGACGCGCGGCCCCGTCGCCGAGATGCGCGTCGAGGCGGAACTCAGGCCGCAGACGGAAGGCGGCACGCACCTCATCTACCAGGTCTGGGCGCGACCAAGCTCGCCCGTCGGGCTGCTCGTCATCCCTTTCCAGATCGGCCGGCTCAGCGCGCGCAAGTTCGCCGCCGTCGTGCGCCGCTACGACGAGCTTGCGGCGAACGATGAACAAACAAACAACGCGCCTGCCGACGCCACCTTCCCGGCGAACGGGCGCGCGCGCCTGCGCCAGATGAGCGAGAAGCTCGTCGCGCAGGGCGCGGAGGCGCACTTGGTCGCGCGCCTCGCCGACACAATCGAACACGCCGACGATCTCACCCTCATGCGCCTGCGCCCCTACGCGCTCGCCGACTACTGGCACGAGCCGCGCCGCGCCGTGCTGGAGTTGTGCCTCTGGGCCACGCGCGTCGGGCTGCTCGACCTGCGCTGGGACATGCTCTGCCCGCTCTGCCGCGGCGCGAAGGAGACGACGGCGACGCTCGCCGAGTTGCAGGCGAACGTCCACTGCGACACGTGCAACATAGACTTCACGGTCAACTTCGACCGCTCGGTTGAGTTGACCTTCCGCCCCAACCCGGCCGTGCGCCAGGTGACGGCGCGCGAGTTCTGCGTCGGCGGCCCGCAGGTCACGCCGCACGTCGTCGCTCAACAGCTACTCGCGCCCGGCATCCGCCGCCGCGTGCAACTGCCGCTCGAACCCGGCCGCTACCGGCTGCGCACCATGACGATACCCGGCGGGCAGCCGCTCCTCGCAACTGCCGAAGGCGACGAGGAGCTTGAGTTGCGCGCGGATGACAAAGGCTGGGACAACGACGAGTTGAAACTTGGGCTGCACCCCGCGATCACCTATACGAACGCAACCGACGAGGAACAGCTTTTCATCCTCGAACGCATGGCGTGGAGCGATCAGGCGGTGACCGCGGCCGAGGTGACGGCGCTGCAAATCTTCCGCGACCTGTTTGCGAGCGAAGCTTTGCGCCCGCACCAGCAGATTTCGGTCGGCAGCCTCACAGTCGTCTTCACAGACCTGCGCGGCTCGACGCGCCTCTACCGCGAGATCGGCGACGCGCCCGCCTTCGGCGCGGTGATGAGCCACTTCGACACCCTACGCGCCTGCGTGGATGAGGAGGAGGGCGCGCTCGTCAAGACGCTCGGCGACGCCATCATGGCCGTCTTCCGCCGCCCGGCGCGCGCACTACGCGCGATGCTCAAGGCGCAACAACTGATCAGTAACCCACCGGCCGGCGCGCGCCCCTTCCAACTGAAGGTCGGCATGCACATGGGCCACTGCATCGCCGTCAACATGAACGGCCGGCTCGACTACTTCGGCTCGAACGTCAACATCGCCGCCCGCCTCGAACCGCTCTCGCACGGCAACGACATCGTCATCTCGGCGGCCGTCCGCGACGACCCCAGAGTCGCCGCCATGCTCGCCGATCCCGAAAGCCGCCTGCGCATCGAACCCGTCGAAGCGTCATTAAAGGGTTTCGACGAGGAGCGGATGGAACTCTGGCGCGTGAGCCAAACGACGACGGATGAAGGGTAAGCGGATGAACCAATCACCGCATTGATCTCTTCCCTTCATCCCTCACCCCTTATCCCTCACCCTTGCTCTTAATGCGGCGGGACGTGGCGCAGTTCGCGGGCGGCGCGGGCGTGGAAGTTTTCGATGTCGGCGATGGTGCGCGGCAGCGCGGCGGACATGTTGCGGTAGCCGTCCGGCGTGACGAGGATGTCGTCTTCGACGCGGACGCCGATGCCCTTGTAACGCTCGAAGGCGGGGCGGACGGCCTCTTTGAACTTGCGGTTCTCAGGCGTGTCGGGCAGGTTGTCGAGCGCGTCCGGGCGCACGTAGATGCCCGGCTCGATGGTGAAGACCATGTTCGGCTCAAGCTTCGCGTGGCGGCCCACGTCGTGCACGTCCATGCCGATGAAGTGCGACGTGCCGTGCATGAACCAGAGGAAGTATTGGCGCGAGTTGCGATCCGTGATGAGGCCGAGCCGGAGCAGGTTGTCTTTAATCACTTCGAGCGCCGCGCCGTGCATGTCGTCGAAGTTCGCGCCGGGCCGGACGACGCTCAGCGCCTTGTCCTGCGCCGCCAGCACGGCGTTGTAGATTTCCGCCTGCGCAGGGCTGAAGCGGCCGTTGACGGGAAAGGTGCGCGTCACGTCGGCCGAGTAGTGTGCGTACTCCGCGCCCACGTCCATCAGCGCCAACTCGCCCGACGCGCAGCGCCCCTGCGAGGTGTCGTAGTGCAGCGTGGTCGCGTTCGCGCCGCAGCCGACGATGTTCGGGTAGCCCCAGTTGTCCGCGTGCCGGCGCTTGAGCGTGTAGTCAACCTCCGCCTCGATCTCATACTCCCATGCGGCGCGCGCCGCGACGGCTTGCGCCCGCTCGTGCGCCTCGACGCTGATGTCAACCGCGTGTTGTAGCATCTGCAATTCGAGCGGCGACTTGCGCGCGCGCAGCTCGGCGAATAGGGCCGCGGCGCTGCGCACGACGAAGCCCTCGCCCGGCGCGGACAACTCGGCGGCGAACCGCTGCTCGCGCGCGTACTCGCGGCTCTCGCCGCCGCCTGCGAGCCGCAGCAGGTACAGCGTCGCCTCGCCCTGCTGCATCGCCTTGAAGAGACCTTCGTAGCCCGCCGCGTCGTTCGTCGTCGCCGCCCGCGCGCCCGGCGAGAACAGGATCGCTTCCGCCTTCGGCGTGTACGTGCGGCGCGCGCGCAGCGCCTCCATGAACGGCGCGAACTCTTTCGCCTCCCAAATCTCTCGCACGCCGGAGAGGCGCGTGGCCTCGTCGGCGCTGAGCATGTGCCCCGTCCACGTCTCGGCTTCGGGCCGGCGGCGCGGCAGGAAGAGAATCTCCGGGTGCACGGCGTTGCCCGGCAGCAGAACGAGCGTGACGTTCTCCTGGTTGATGCGCGTCAGGTAGTAGAGATTGTTCTCCTGCCGGAACTCGTAATCAGTGTCGCCCGTATAGACGCGCACCTCGCCGCTGAACAGCACGACGACCGACTTCGCCCCCGCCTGCTCCGCGACGCGCGCCCGCCGCGCCGCCAACTCCGCCCGCCACGTCGCCTCGTCCACCTCCGGCGCGGCCGGCGCGACGTTGATCAGAGGCGCGGGCGCGTTGCTTGCAGTGCTCATGGGCACAGGCGTGAGCAAGCACAGACAGAACGTAAGTAATGCCGTCGGCAGAATCAGGCGTAGGGCTTGGCTGGAAATCATCTTGGTGTTTCTGTCTATTGCTCGGCGTGACTGACTCGTATGTTTAATAAAAAGGCATAACCACGAAAGCACACGAAACAACACGCACAGAGTTGAGCGTTGTTGCGCGTTCGTTTAGATCGCTCTTTTGCTTCGTGTTGTTTCGTGTGCTTTCGTGGTTAGCTCCCCTGCCGTTCAATAACCAATCGCGACGCCCTCGTGGCGCGAGTCGCTTGCGCCGAGGCGCACGCCGGTCTGCGGCTCGATCATGACGCCCTGCGCGTCACCCATGTAACCGCCGCCGGTCGTCCAGCCGGCTTTCGGCCGGACGAACAGCTTGTGCCCGCGCGCTTCGAGGATGCGCACCGTGTCCTCGGACAGCCCGTAAGGCTCGTAGGCCAACTCGTCCGGAAACCACTGGTGATGCACGCGCGGCGCGTCAATCGCCTGCTGGATGTTCATGTCGTAGTCAATTACGTTGGTGATGACCTGCAAGACCGTGTTGATGATGGTCGAGCCGCCGGGCGAGCCGACGGCGAACCAGAGCGTGCCGTCCGGGTGGAGCACGATGGTCGGCGTCATCGCCGAGAGCGGGCGCTTGTGCGGCGCGACCGCGTTACGCTCGCCCTGAATCAGCCCGTAGAGGTTCGGCGTGCCCGGCTTCGCCGCGAAGTCGTCCATCTCGTTGTTGAGCAGCAGGCCCGTGCCGTGCGCGACGACCTTCCCACCGTATGAGCTGTTCAGCGTGTAGGTGTTGGCGATGACGTTGCCGTCCTTGTCCACGATGGTGAAGTGCGTGGTCTCGGCGGACTCCGCGCCCGCCGGGCGACCGGCACGCACCTTGTCGCTTGAAGAGGCGCGCTCAAGGTTGATCGTGTTGCGCTGGCGCGCGGCGTAAGCCTTATCAATCAGCCCGGCGACGGGCACGTGGGCGAAGTCGGCGTCGCCCAGGTACTCGGCGCGGTCGGCGTAGGCGCGGCGCATGGTCTCGGCCGTGACGTGGTAGCGGTCGGCGGACGACCAGCCCATCTTGCGCAGGTCGTAGCCTTCGAGGATGTTCAGCATCTCGATCAGGATCACGCCGCCCGACGAAGGCGGCGGCATCGAAATGATCTCGTTGCCGCGGTAGGTCGTCCGCACAGGCTCGCGCTCCTTCGCCACGTAGCCGCGCAAATCTTCGAGCGTCATCAACCCGTTGTGCCGCTTCATGTCGTCGGCGATCATGCGCGCCGTCAGCCCCTCGTAGAACTCGCGCGCGCCGCCCCGTTGCAGGCGGGCGAAGGTCGCGGCCAACTCCGGCTGGCGGAACACGTCGCCCTCCCGGTAGAACCGGCCGCCGTTGAGGTAGATGCGCCGGCTATCGGCATAGGGCGAGAAGTCTTTTTCCTTGTCACGCAGAGCATTCGCCAACGCATAGCTGATTGGATAACCGTCAGCCGCCAGCCGCCGCGCCGGTTCGATCAACTGCGCCCAGGTGAGCCGGTGCGAGCCGTAATTTTTCAGCGCCAGCGCCATCCCCGCGACCGTGCCCGGTACGCCCGCCGCGCGATAGCCGACGGTCGAAGAGCCTTCGCCCTTGATCAAATCACCCTTCTGGTCGAGGTAGATGTTGCGCGTCGCCGCGGCCGGGGCCATCTCGCGGTAGTCAATCGCGGTCGTGCGCCCGTCGCGCAGGCGGATCATCATGAAGCCGCCGCCGCCCAGGTTGCCCGCCGACGGGTACGTGACCGCCAGCGCGAAGGCGACCGCGACCGCCGCGTCCACCGCGTTCCCGCCGCGCCGCAGCACGTCCACGCCGACCTCCGACGCGAGCTTGTTCGCCGACGCGACCATCCCGTGCGGCGCACGCACGGGCGCGCGCGTCGCCGCGTATGCGGTGGGCCTGACTGCGGGCGGCGTGAGCGGCGCGGAGATGAGCACGAAGAGGAGGGCGAGCAGGAGCGTGGTGCGTTTGATTGACATGGTTTCAACCCCTCTAAGATTCAAGTGCGCGTCCGTCGTGGTGTGGCTAGCTTGAGCGGGCGTGGGCGCGGCAGTTCACCACAGAGGCACAGAGGACTCGGAGGGGGCACGGAGGCTTGCGTGATCCGCGATCCTCTGTGCTTCCTCCGTGCCCTCTGTGCCTCTGTGGTGCAATTCCTTCTCCCACTCACTCTGGCCCAGATTGAGCCACTATCTCAGTCGTAACTCCATGAAGACCGTGCCGGCGACGGGATTGTATCTGTACGGCTCGATCTCCTTAAAGCCGAGCGCGCGATAGAGCGCCTGCGCCGCGCGCATCGTCGGCAGCGTGTCGAGGCGCATGCGTTTGTAGCCGAGGTCGCGTGCCCGTTCAATAATTGCTTCCGCCAGCAGGCGACCGACCCCGCGCCCGCGATAGGCAGGGCGGACATACATGCGCTTCATCTCGCACACGCCCGCCGCGTGTCGCCGCAGGGCGACGCAGCCCGCGAAATCTCCGTCCGCCTTCAGCAACAGCAGACAGCCCGTCGGCGGCGCGTACATCTCCCGCAGGCTCGCCAGCTCCGCGTCGAAGTTTTGGAAACTGATGTCAACGCCGAGCGAGGCGACAAGTTCCAGGATCAACGCGCGCGCCCGCGCCCAATCCGTCTCGGTCTGACACTGCCGCAGTTCCATCAGAGCGTCGCGACGAGCGCAGCCAAGAGCGCGCCGCGCGGCACTACGTCGGCGGCGACGATGTGCTCGTGATCCGCGTGCGCGCCGTCGCCCGCGACGCCGAGACCGTCGAGCACGGCCGCGCCTACGGCCGCCGCGAAGTTGCCGTCCGACGCGCCGCCCACCTGCGTCTCGCCGAGTTCGTAATCGAGCACGGCGGCCAGCCGTCGCGCGTGTTCGTAGAGCCGCGCCACCGCCTCCGTGCGCTCAAGCGGCGGGCGGTTGATGCCGCCCGTGACTGTGAGCCGCGTGCGCTCGTCGCGCGGGCGCAGATGCTTGATCGCCTCGTCGAGCCGCGCCGCCTCGGCTGCCGTGCTGAAGCGCACGTCTATCTCCGCCCGCGCCTCGGCGGCGACGACGTTCGAGCGCGTGCCGCCGCTGACGACGCCGACGTTGACCGTCGTGCCCACGCCCGGATCGGCCAGAGCACACAGCCGCTCGATCTGGTGCGCGAGTTCGTGGACGGCGCTCGCGCCCTTTTCGGGATCGAGGCCGGCGTGCGCGGCGCGACCCGCGACCGCGAGCGCGTACATGCCTGTGCCCTTGCGCGCGGTCTTCACGCGCCCGCCCGGCGCGGACGGCTCAAGCACGAGCACCTGCGCCGCGCGCCACGCCTCCGCCTCGACGAGCGCGCGCCCCGTGTGGCTGCCCGCCTCCTCGTCGCAGGTCAACAGCAGGACGAGCGGGCGGCGCGGCGTCAGCCCGACCGCCGCGCAGGCGTGTAGCGCAGCGAGCGCGAGCGCGCAGTTCGCCTTCATGTCGAAGATGCCGGGGCCGTAGATGCGCCCTTCGCTCTCGCGCCAGGGGCGGGCAGCGAGCGAGCCGCGCGGGTGGACGGTGTCCGTGTGGCCGACGAGCAGCGTCGTGCGCGTGTCGCGCGGATCGTCGGCGTATAGGTGTACGCGCAGGTGCTCGCCGTAGTTGTCGGCGGGGATGTGCTCGACTGTGGTCACGCCGGGCAGGTTGCGCGCCGCGTCGGCCAGAAGCGTGACGACCGCGCGGCTGCCCGCCAGATCGCCCGACGGCGATTCGGTCTCGACGAGTGCGCGCGTGAGCGCGAGCGTCTCGTCCAACCGCGCCGACAGTTGTGCGCGCAGCGCGGCGGCCACCGTCTGATCAAATTCTGCCGTCATAAAAAATGTCGCCTCACGCGGCCGTGAAGCTTTCGCGGCGGACGGTCAACTGCTCGGCGCGCGCCTCGTTGACCTTGAAGCCGATGCCGGGCGCGTCGGGCGCGCTGATCGTCCCGCGCGTTGAGACGGTCACGGGTGGCTCGATGATGTCCTCCGCCCAGTAGCGCGCGCTGGCCGACACGTCGCCCGGCAGCGTGAAGCCGGCGAGCGTGGACATGGCGATGTTGTGCGTGCGGCCCACGCCGGATTCGAGCATACCGCCGCACCAGACGGGGACGCCGCGCGTGCGGCAGACCTCTTCGACGCGCCGCGCCTCGGCGTGGCCCCCGACGCGCCCCAGCTTGACGTTGATGATGCGGCACGCGCCCAGCTCAATCGCCTTGCGCGCGTCCTCGCTCGAACGGACGGACTCGTCCAGGCAGACCGGCGTGCTGATCTGGCGTTGCAGCGCCGCGTGGTCGTACATGTCGTCGTAGGCGAGCGGCTGTTCGGCCATCATCAGGTCGAAGCGGTCGAGCAATTGGAAGAGCGGCACGTCGGCGAGCGTGTAGGCGGAGTTCGCGTCCACCATCAACTGTATGTCGGGGAAGCGGGCGCGCACGCGCTCGACCACGTTAGCGTCCCAGCCCGGCTTGATCTTGATCTTGATGCGTTGATAGCCGGCGGCCAACTCGCTCGCGATCTTGTCGAGCAAGGCGTCCGGCGTGTCCTGTATGCCGATGGAGACGCCGCACGCGATCTCGCGCCGCGTGCCGCCGAGCATCTGCCACAGGGGCACGCCCGCGCGCTTCGCCGCCAAGTCCCAGCACGCAGTCTCAAGCGCCGCCTTCGCCATGCGGTTGCCGCGCACGCGGCGTAGGTGTGCCGACACGTCGCCAGGCGCGTTGAACTCCTGCCCCGCGAGCATCGGCGCGAGGTAAGTCGTGATGACGGCCCAGGCGCTCTCAGTCCACTCCTCGCAGTAGAAAGGGCCTTCGCCCGCCGTACACTCGCCCCAGCCTTCAGCGCCGTCGGCGTCGCGCACGCGCGCGAGCAGAATCCTGCGCTCGTAGGTGCGCCCGAAGCTGGTCTCGAAGAAGTGGACGAGCGGCAGGCGGATCTCCCGCAACTCGATGGACGTGATCTGCAACTGTGCGTCTCCCGCCGAAATTTAACCACAAAGACACGAAGGGCACAAAGGCAGTGAGCAGTGAGCAGTGAGCAGTTTGTCTGTACTGCTCACTGCTTACTGCTCACTGCTCACTGCCTTCGTAGTTAATTCAGCCGGACACCTGTTCGGTGGTGATGTCGGGGCCGAGGTTCTCGGTGGTCGTCGCGCCTTCGCCGTTGAGCGCGGCGTGCATCGTGTGCCAGGAGAGGCTGGCGCACTTGACGCGCGCGGGAAATTCGCGCACGCCCGCGAAGATTTTCAGGCGGCCTAAGCTGTTCGGCGTCGCCTCTTCGTCTAACTCGCCGAGCACCATGCGGTGGAACTCATTGAACAACGTCTCCGCCTCGGCGCGCGTCTTGCCCTTCACGCTCTGCGTCATCATGCTCGCCGACGCCTTCGAGATCGCGCAGCCCGACCCCTCGAAGCTCACGTCCTCGACCATGTCGCCTTCGAGCCGCACGTACACGGTCAACTGATCGCCGCAGAGCGGGTTGACGCCCTCGGCCGTGCGGTTCGCGTCCGCGAGCTTCTGAAAGTTCCGCGGCTTCTTGTTATGGTCGAGGATGACCTGCTGGTAGAGTTCGCTCAGTTCGGACATGGCTAAAAACCGTGAATCGTGAATCGTGAATCGTGAATAGATAAAAGGCTGTTTCTTCTATTCACGATTTACGATTCACGAGAACACCTCGATCACTTTCTCGACGGCGGCGACGAGCCGGTCAACCTCCTCCTTCGTGTTGTAGAAGGCGAAGGAGGCGCGGGCGGTTGCGGGGACACCCATGCGTTTCATCGTGGGCTGGGCGCAGTGGTGGCCGGCGCGGATGGCGATGCCCTCCTGATCGAGGATCGTGCCCACGTCGTGCGGGTGTACGTCGTCGAGCACGAAGGCGAGCGAGCCGGTCTTCGCGCGCGCCGTGCCGATGATGCGGACGCCTTCGACGGCGGACAGTTTCGCGGTCGCGTAAGCCAGCAACTCCTGTTCGTAGGCGTGCGCGGCGGCGCGGTCAATGCCGTTCAGGTAGTCAATCGCCGCGCCGAGGCCGATCTGCGAGGCGATGGCGGGCGTGCCCGCCTCGAACTTGTTGGGCAGGCCGGCGTAGGTCGTCTGCTCGAATGTGACGATGCGGATCATGTCGCCGCCGCCGAGGAACGGCTGCATGCGTTCGAGGATGTCGGCCTTGCCGTAGAGGACGCCGCTGCCCGTCGGGGCAAACATTTTGTGCCCGGAGATGGTGTAGAAGTCGCAGTCCAAGTCCTGCACGTCGAGCTGCAAGTGCGGCGCGCCCTGCGCCCCGTCCACGAGTACAGGCACGCCCTGTTTGTGCGCGCGCGCGACGATCTCCTTGATCGGGTTGATCGTGCCGAGCGCGTTCGAGACGTGCATCACCGCGACGATCTTCGTGCGCTCGTTCAGCAGCGCCTCGTACTCGTCGAGCAGCAACTCGCCCGCGTCGTTCATCGGGATGACGCGCAAGCGCGCGCCCTTCTCCTGGCAGAGCATCTGCCACGGGACGATGTTCGCGTGGTGCTCCATCGCCGAGATGATGATCTCGTCGCCCGCGCGGACGAACTTGCGCCCGTAGCCGTGCATGACGAGGTTGATGCCCTCGGTCGAGCCGCGCGTGAAGATGCACTCGCGCGCCTCGCGGGCGTTGATGAAGCGGCGCACCTTCTCGCGCGCGCCCTCGTAGGCGGTCGTCGCGCGCTGGCTCAGGTAATGCACGCCGCGGTGTATGTTCGAGTGCTCCTCGCGCAGGTAGCGGCTGCCGCGATCAATCACCACTTGCGGCACTTGGGATGAGGCCGCGTTGTCCAGATACACGAGCGGCTTCCCGTTCACCGTCTGACCGAGCACCGGGAAATCCTGCCGCACGCGCCCCACGTCCCAGCGCACAGACCGGGATGGCTGTTGGGCCGCATCCTCGATTAAAGAATTACTTGTTGCGCTCATCCTTCTCACGTTCAAACCGGCAAACCCAGAGCGATGCCCAAGGCTTTGTCGAGTTCCTGCATTTTCGCGGGCGACAGGTCGCCCACATAATTCGTCAGCGCCGATTTAGGCAGACTAACAAGCTCATCGCAGTGAATGCTGCTATCGTGTTTGAGACCCTCGTTCACGCCTCCGGCCACTTGCGTCGCCAAGCCGCTGTGCACGGAATAGACCTACGCACAGATGACGGTGGAGAAACGCGATTCGATCAGCTTTTGCCTGCTTACCACGACGAAGACCCGAAATCTTTTAGGGTTTCTAGCCGGCGGCTTAAGCACACGATAAAGTTCGCCACGTCTCACAGAGCGAGCTGATAGTCGAGCACGTCCAAAGCTTCGGCGTTAAGCTCATCCGCATGCTGGTTGATAATCTCTAAATCGTGCGCATCCGACTCCTGCCGGTGCATTGCGGCGATGAATGCGCGTAATGCAACTTCGATCAACTCAGAGCGATTTTTGTACGGCCCTTGTAAGCCGTCCACCGCTCCCAGCAAATCCTTCGGCAGGGTGACAGAAGTTTTTACCTTAACCACTTTCGCCATAAGTTTTCAGCCATCACTGTGCGCTTGCCGTCCTGTGTGTCCCTCATACTTCCAGCCGCGCATGCAGGCGATTCAATATCGCCTCGTCAAGCTGCGCTTTGATTGATTCGATCTTGATCTTCTCCACCAACTCCTCGGCGAAGCCGTAGGTCAGGAGGTTGCGCGCCAGCTCTGGGTGCAGGCCGCGACTGAGCAGGTAGAACAACTCGTCCTCGCCGAGTTGGCCGACGGTCGCGCCGTGTGCGCACTTCACGTCGTCGGCGAAGATTTCAAGCTGCGGCTTGGTGTCCACACGCGCTTCGGGCGAGAGCAGCAGGTTTTTGTTGGTCTGCTGCGCGTCGGTCTGCTGCGCGTCGCGGTGGACGAAGACCTTGCCGTTGAAGACGGCGCGCGACTTGCCGTCGAGGATGCCTTTGTAGAGTTGCCGGCTCGTGCAGTGCGGCGCGGCGTGATCGATGAGCGAGTGCGTGTCGGCGTGCTGCCCCGTGCCGACGAGGTAGAGACCGTCCACCGCACACTCCGCGCCCTCATGCGCCATGCGCACGTGGATGCCGTGGCGCGAGAGACGCGCGCTGAGCGTGATCGTGGTCAAATCGTATGCACCGCTTCGTTCCAACTCCGCGTGCGTCGCAGCGATGTGGAACGCCTGCTCGCTTTCGCGCTGCACCTTGTAGTGTGTGACGCGCGCGTTCTCGCCGACGAATACTTCGACCACGGCATTCGTGAAATAGCTGCCGTCGCCGCTCGCCTCGTAACTCTCGATGATGGTCGCCGCGCTCTCGCGCTCCGCGACGACGAGGACGCGCGGGAAGATCGCGGCAGGATCGCTGTTCGCGGCGGCTAGAAACAGCAGGTGCAGGGGCGCGGTCAGTTGCGCGCCGCGCGGCAGGTACAGAAACGCGCCGTGGTTGACGAGGGCGGTGTTGAGCGCCGTGAAGCCGTCGGCGCGCTCGTCCACGCTGGCGGCGCGGGCCAGGTACGAGCGGACGGTGGCCGCGTGCTCGCCGTGCAACGCGTCGGCGATGTCGGCGACGACCACGCCCGGCGGTAGTGCGGCGAGCGCGGAGAGGCGCGGCTGATATATGCCGTTGACGAAGACGAGCCGGCTCTGCTCTGCTTCCGCGTAGTTGAAGGCGGCGACCGTGTCTGCGTCTAGCTGCGCGGTCGCGTCGGACGGCGACGGCGCGAACGCGGCTCGGGCGAGCGGCGCGACGTTCGTGTACTTCCAGTCTTCCTCGGCGGTCGTCGGGAAACCTGTTTGCTCGAAACGTGCCAGCGCACCGGCGCGCAGCCGCGCGAGCCACGCGGGCGCGTTGCTGTCCGGCTTATCCTGCAACGCGCGAGCAGCCGCGGCGTATGCGTTCTGTTCCTGAATTGCCTGTGCCATCACGTGATTGAACTAGCGCGGCTCATGCAGACACTACCGCGCCCGCCGCTTCCTCTTTGATCCAGTCGTAGCCCTTCTCTTCCAGCTCAAGCGCCAACTCCTTGCCGCCCGAACGCACGATGCGCCCGCGGTAGAGCACGTGGACGAAGTCGGGCACGATGTAGTTCAGGAGCCGCTGGTAGTGCGTGACGAGGAGGACGGCGTTGTCGGGCGTGCGCAGTTGGTTGACGCCGTCGGCGACGATGCGCAGCGCGTCTATGTCGAGACCGGAGTCGGTCTCGTCGAGGACGGCGAGCTTCGGTTCGAGCACGGCCATCTGCAAAATCTCGTTGCGCTTCTTCTCGCCGCCCGAAAAGCCTTCGTTGACGGAGCGCGACATCAGGCCAGCGTCCATCTCGACGATCTTCGCGCGCTCGGTCAACAGGTCTTTGAACTCCAGCGGGTCAAGCTCCTCCTCGCCCAAGTGTTTGCGCTTCTCGTTGTAGGCGAGCCGCAGGAACTGCGCGTTCGACACGCCCGGCACTTCGACCGGGTACTGGAACGCGAGAAAGATTCCTTCACGCGCGCGCTCGTCCGGTGCAAGCTCCAACAGGTTCTTGCCTTCGTACAGAACTTCGCCCGCCGTCACTTCGTAAGCCGGATGCCCCGCCAGCACCTTCGCCAGCGTGGACTTCCCCGACCCGTTCGGCCCCATGATGGCGTGCACCTCGCCCTTGTTCACTGTCAGATTGAGGCCGCGCAAAATCTCCTTGCCCTCGACGGTCGCGTGCAAATTACGAATCTCTAACACCATTCTCTCCTTAACAAACTTTTAGCCGACGCTGCCTTCGAGCTTCAGCCCCAGCAGGCGCTGCGCCTCGACGGCGAACTCCATCGGCAGTTCGCGGAACACGTCCTTGCAGAAGCCGTTGATGATGAGCGAGACGGCGTCCTCCTGCGAGATGCCACGCTGCATCAGGTAGAAGAGTTGATCCTCGCTGATGCGCGAGGTGGTCGCTTCGTGCTCGACCTGCGCCGTGTTGTTCATCACCTCGATGTAGGGGAATGTGTTCGCGCCGCAGCGCGCGCCGATCAAGAGCGAGTCGCACTGCGTGTAGTTGCGCGCGCCCGCCGCGCCGGGCAGGACTTTGACGAGACCGCGGTAGCTGTTGTTCGAGTGCCCGGCCGAAATGCCCTTCGAGATGATCGTCGAACGTGTGTTCTTGCCGATATGGATCATCTTCGTGCCGGTGTCGGCCTGCTGCGCGTGATTCGTGAGCGCGACCGAGTAGAACTCGCCGATGGAGTTGTCGCCTTGCAGGATGCAGGACGGGTACTTCCACGTGATGGCCGAGCCGGTCTCGACCTGCGTCCACGAAATCTTCGAGTTGCGCCCGCGACACGCGCCGCGCTTGGTCACAAAGTTGTAGATGCCGCCCCTGCCCTCTTCATCGCCCGCGTACCAGTTCTGCACGGTCGAGTACTTAATCTCCGCGTCGTCGAGCGCGACGAGTTCCACCACTGCCGCGTGCAGTTGGTTACGGTCGAACTTCGGCGCGGTGCAGCCTTCTAAATATGAGACGTAAGCGCCCTCTTCGGCGATGACAAGTGTGCGCTCGAACTGGCCCGACTCAGCGTTGTTGATGCGGAAGTAGGTCGAAAGCTCCATCGGGCAGCGGACGCCCTTGGGCACGAAGACGAACGAGCCGTCGGAGAAGACCGCGCTGTTGAGGGCGGCGAAGTAGTTGTCGTTCGTCGGCACGACCGAGCCGAGGTACTTCTTGACGAGATCGGGGTACTCGCGGATCGCCTCGGTGAACGAGCAGAAGATGACGCCGTGCTGCTTGAGCTTCTCCTTGTAGGTCGTGGCGACGGAGACCGAGTCGAAGACGGCATCCACGGCGACGCCCGCAAGTTGCTTCTGCTCTTGCAACGGGATGCCGAGTTTCTCGAAGGTGCGCAGCAGTTCTGGGTCAACTTCGTCCAGGCTCGCCTTCTTCGCCTTCTGCTTGGGCGCGCTGTAGTAGATGATGTCCTGGTAGTCAACTTCCGGGTACGTGACGTTCGGCCAGTGCTTCGGCTCCGTCATCTTGAGCCAGTTGCGGTAAGCCTTCAGGCGGAACTCAAGCATCCAGTCCGGCTCTTGCTTCTTCTCGACGATCAGCCGGATGGTGTCTTCGCTGAGTCCCTTCGGGATCACGTCCGACTCGATGTCGGTCACGAAGCCGTACTTGTACTCTTTGTTGGTCAGCAGTTCGATTGTGCTCATCGCTCTCTCTTTATCGCCCGTGCGGATGAATGCTCCTAACTTCGCCGCGTTTTTGCTTCGACCTCTGCGCTCACGCTCGCCGCCCTGCCAGTTCGGTGTGGCGCGGCAGCGCGTGAATCTGGTAGAGCGTCGTCTCGACCTTCGCTTCCGGGCCGAGCAGTTGCGCGAGCGTGATGTTCGACAGCGCCTGCTCCACGATGTCATGCAGCCCGACGATGACGGGGCGGATGCCGCAGTTGCCCGTATGCACGCAGGCGTCCAGGACGCCCGTGTAGCTCTTGCAGTGGCCGGCGAGCACGTCGTCGTCAAGCACCTTGATGACCTCGCTCAGGCGTATCTCGGCCGCGGGCCGGGCGAGCCGGTAGCCGCCCTTCGTGCCGCGGATCGACCTGACCAGCCCCGCCTTGTTCAGAATCCACATCAGCTTGCCCGCGTTCGCCACCGACAGCCCTTCGCGCTCGGCGACTTGCGCGAGCGTCAGGTAGCCGTCCTCGGCCAAGGTCGCCAACTGCAACAGGCAGCGCAGCCCGTACTCTTCCTGCGCGGATACTTTCATCACGCACGCTCCAGCCCATCTAGCTTTCGAGGCACGGGCTGATTATAAGTAAAACCTTACTTTTAAGTCAAGATTAGCGGGCGGCTGATTCGCGGCCCGGCGGGGCGCACAAATATCTTGCCCGCGTGGGGTTTATTTGCGGTTACAATGGCGGCGCAAGCTCATTCCACATACACGGGTCATACATGTCAACGCCGCCAGCCAGCCATACCGACAACCAGCCTGTTACGGGGCAGAACACGCGCGTCAACCTGGAACGGCTGCTCAACGAGATGATCGAGCAGCCTGAGCGCCGCGCCGAAATCACGCGCGAGATTGACGAGGTCTTCGGGCAGGAGAAGGCCGTCATGATCCTGGACATGTCCGGCTTCTCGCGCACCACCTACCAGCACGGCATCGTCTCGTTCCTGCTCATGATCCACGAGATGCGCCTCGTCGCCTGCCCCTGCGTGCAGGAGGAGGGCGGGACGCTCCTGAAGGCGGAGGCCGACAACCTGTTCTGCATCTTCGACACGGTGGCCGAGGCCGTGCGCGCCAGCCAGAAGATCACGCGCCACCTGCGCACCGCCAACCGCCTGCTGCCCGAAGACCACCGGCTCTACGTCTCCATCGGCATCGGCTACGGGCGCATCCTCAACATCGAGAACCACGACCTCTTCGGCAACGAGATGAACCTCGCCTGCAAGCTCGGCGAGGACGTGGGCAAGATGAACGACATACTGCTCACCGCCGCCGCCCACGCGCAGCTACAGGGCGCGGGCGTGGAATGCCGCGAGGAGGTCATCAGCATCTCCGGTCTCGATCTGTCTTACTACAGCGTGCAGCCGAAGTGAGGCGCGTGCCTGCCGGGCCGTTTTATTGACCGCGCGCGGGGGCGGCGTTACAATCGCGCGCACCCGTGCTACCGCGTTGGCGGCGTGCTGGCAAAACCCACGCACGCGTCCGAACAGCCCGCGCCGCGGCGCACTTTACGGCGCTCTCCAAGCACCAATTGTTAACCGCCGGGCCGGCGGGCCCGACCGCAACGCAACCGAGATTAACTCATGGCCAAACGTCGTAGATTACAGATCGCGTCGTACCTGGTGCGCCGCTGGTACTGGCTGCTGGCGCTCATCCTGGCGCTCGCCATCTGGGGCGCGCTCGCGCTCGCCATGCGCCCGATGGCGGACGCGAACGGCAAGATGACCTCCTACTCTTACGGACTGGTCACCTTCATCGAAGATTTCGGGCTGGACATACTGTTCCAGATGCGCGACGTGCTGCACCCGGAGATGCGCGAGCGCGGCAAGGGCGAGCCGATCACGATCATCGGTGTGGACGAACCCACCATTCGCGCCTCGAACACGCGCCTGCAAAACTGGCCGCGCAGCTACTACGCCCGCCTCATTGACCGCGCCAGCCAGGGCGGCGCGAGCGTCATCGGCGTTGACGTGTACTTCAGCGAGGAGTCGGGTCTGTCCGAAGCCGACAAGGCGCAGGATCAGCAGCTCGTCGAGGCGATCACGAACGCCGGCAATGTCGTCATCGGCAAGAAGCTGCCCGAAGGCGGCTCGGAGGCCATCGATCCGCTGCCCCAGTTCGTCGAGGCCGCCTCGGCCGTCGGCTTCGCCGACCTGCCGGCCGACACGGACGGCGTCCGCCGCACGGCCTACCTCGCCCACATCGCCAAGGACGGCTCGACCGAGTCGAGCTTCGCCAGCAACATCGCGCAAATCTACGCCGAGAAGGGCGTCGAGGCGCTGCCCGACCAGACTATCAAGTTCGGCGACCGCGTCATCCCGCTGCGCAACGATGCGACGATGCAGATCGACTTCCGCAGCCGCACGCCCGGCTTCCAGTACGTCTCGGCCGGCGACATCCTCTTCAAGGAGAACGCACCCGTCCCAGACTCACTGTTTAAAGACCGCATCGTCCTGATCGGTGCAACCAACAACGACGCGCCCGATCTCTTCCAGACGCCCTACTTCAAGCCGGGGCTGATCGCCACCTTCTGGGCGCGGCTGCGCAACCGCCAAATCGAGACCCGGCCGGCCTTGATGCCCGGCGTCGAGATTCACGGCAACACGGCCGCGACCATGCTGTTCGGCCAGAACCTGCGGCAGATCAGTTATGCGCCGCGCGTGTTGATGCTGTTCGTCGTGATCGGGCTGGTGGCGGGGGCGGTCTTCACGTTCCGCGCCAGCCTCGGCGCACTTGTCGTCGTCGCCGTTGCCGTCGGCGTGTTCTCGGTCGCGGTGTGGGCGTTCAACCACCGCGGCCTGATCATGCCGGTGATGACCTCGGAGATCGGCGTCGGCACGCTCGCCCTCTCCGGCTTCCTGCTGCGCTACGCGCACGAGCGCGCAGTGCGCGAGGAGAAGGAGGCGGAGCGCGCGCAGATCATGGACATCTTCTCGCGCTGCGTCTCGCCCGAAGTCGCCGACACGCTCTGGGAGCAACGCGGCGACCTCAAGCTCGGCGGCGAGCGCCGCACCGTCACGCTCATCTTCACCGACATCCGCGGCTTCACGACGCTCACGGAGGCCGCGCCCAACTCCGAGGTCGTCGTCGCCTGGCTGAACGAATACTTCAGCCGCATGCACAAGATCATCGAGGCCTACGGCGGGCACATCAACAAGTACATCGGCGACGGGCTGATGATCGTCTTCGGCGCGCCGGTCGCGCGCGGCGACACGCTCGAAGCGCGCGCCGCCGTCGCCTGTGGGCTGGAGATGCTCGAAGAGGTCGCGCGAATTAACAAGGACTGGGCGGGCACGGATCGCCCACAGATCGCCATCGGCGTCGGCATCCACACGGGCGAGGCGACGTGCGGCGTGGTCGGCGCGGAGGGCCGCCTCGAATACACCATCATCGGCGACACGGTGAACCTCGCCGCGCGGCTCGAATCCACCACCAAGGAGAAGAAAGTCCCGATCCTCATCAGCGACGCGACCGCGCACCTCCTGGGTCAGGACTACGAGACCGAGCCGCTCGGCGACGTGCTCGTCAAAGGCAAGACGCTCAACACCGCCGTCTTCACCGTCAAGAAGGCGGAAAGGAAGAAGACCCGCGAGCTAGCGCCGGTGGCATAAGCGCAGGCGCAGCCCAACGTGAGGCCGCATCTCGCCGGGAGCGCGGGCGCGCGCGCCCGCCTAGCGTGCGCCAGCACGCTCAAGGGGATTCATTTAATCTTCAAGCTTGCTTGTATTGCGCGCTCTATTCGCGCTGGCGCGCTCAAGGCGGGCGGGACGCCCGCGCTCCCGGCAGGGCGCGCAAAGGTAGAGGCGGCGGCCGTGAAGTTTCATGGCCGCCGCCGCCTCTACCTATAGCCTTTACGCTGCCTACTATTTCTCCAACAGCGCGCCTTCTTCATAAGCGCCGACGAGCCGTTCGAGCGCGTCGAGGCGCTGGCGCATGGCCGCGCCCTCCTCGGTGTCGGCGACGAGGCGCGCGCGGTCGTAGGCGCGGACGGTCGAGACTTTCGGCACGATGTCCGCGCCCGCCGTGATGGCGTCGGCGATGGACTCGAAGTGGTGGTGCTCGGCGAGCGCGACGCGTTCGGACGCGAGGATGAGCGTGTAGCCGCGGTCGCCGTATGCTTCGGAGAACGCGCCGTCAATCGTGATCGCGCCGCCGCCCGTCTTCACCGGCTCCTCGCCCTTCTCGACCTTCACCGGCACGTGCCCGTTCACGATCAGCCCGTTCTCCGTCACGCCGAACTCAGCGCAGACGCGGCGGCAGAACTCGGCGTCGTGGATCAGTTTGAAGTAAGGGTTCTTGTGCTCCTTGCGCGCCTCCTTGTCGGCGACGAAGTAGGACTCGAACGTCGCCATGCGATCCTTGCCGAAGAGCGGCGAGCACGCGCCCGTCCAGAGATACCACAGCCAGTCGGCGTCCGTGTCGGAACTCTGCGCGCCCTTGCGGAACGCACGGCGCACTACGGAGTCGAACGCGTCGAACAATTCGCGCCCCGCGCGCTCTTTGCCCTCGACCGCGAACGACAGGAACGCGCCCTCGTCGTCAACGGGCACGCAGCCGTGGAAGATGAGCGCGTGGTCGCGCCTGAGCCACATCGCGCCGCGGCGCACGACGAAAGACATGTGCTGCCACAGCCGGCTGCTGGAGACGAACGACTGCCGCAGCCGCTCCATGCAAGTCTCCTCTTCCGCCGAGAGCGCGTAAGGATCGTTCGGATCAATCGTGGGCAGGAACGAATCGAGCAGCGGATAGACGCGCCCGCCGATCTCGACCGTCTGCTCCGCGAAGTTGATCCGGTGGAGCAGGTTGCGCTCCTCCATCTGCCATTCGGGGTGGCGGCGGCTCGTCTGGCCTTCCAGCTTGAACTGGATGATCGCGACGGCCTTCTGCATCCGCGCCATCAGCAGATCGTCGCGCAAGCCCGTGCCCTTCGTCTTGAAGCACTCGGCCGGGTCGTCCGCATAGACCGTGCGCGCGAGTTTTTCGAGCGGCGTGATGATGAGGCCGTAGCCCTCTTCGAGTTGCGATAGGCGGCGGTAGCGCAGTGAGATGCGCAAGACCGTCGCGATCAAAGCCTCCTGCCCCAGGCACGCACCCATCCAGGAGGCGTCGTGGTTGCCCCACGTGAACGCGACGTGCGGCTGCTCTTGCAGGTAGTCGAGCACCTTGTCGAGGCGCGGCCCGCGGTCGCCCAGATCGCCCGCGACGATCAACTCCGCGACCGACAGATCGCGCACGAGCCGCGACGCGGCGCGCACCGCCGCCAAGTCCTGATCGTGTGCGGCGAGCGCGGCAAGCATCGCGTCTACGTAGGCCGCGCGCCCCGTGATCGGCTCGTCGTGTAGTTCCTCGAACAACTCGGCGAACTCGGCTGGCAGCAGGCCCGCCACGTGCTCGTGGCGGTAGTTGCGTGCAAGCTCCCGCACGATCTCGAACTGCCGGCGGAGCGTCTCGCGCACCCAAGCGCCGCGTCGCGCCGGTTCGCTTATCAGTTCGTGCTTGAACTCCATGAACTCGCGCGGGTAGTAGAGCACCGCGAGCAAGTGTTGTTGCGCTTCGTCGTCGAGCCGATCCTTGAACAGCCGGTTGACAAGCGGGCGCAAGGAGCCTGACGCGTTGTTGATGATGTGGCGCAGCTTCTTGTACTCGCCGTGCACATCGCTGACGACGTGGACGACACCTTTGGGGAGCGCCAGCGCCGCGTGCAGCCCCGCGACCTCTGCGAGCGCCGTGCTGGCGGTCGGGTAGTTCTGCGCGAGCGCGTTCAGGAGCGTCATGTCCGAGCCGTTGAGAGGGGTAGGCATAGCAGATTCCTTCTTCGATTGCGGAATGCGGATTTCGGATTGCGGATTGAAAGAACACTTGCTTTGTTAATCCGCAATCTGCAATCCGCAATCACATCATCGTCGCCATTCATCAATCAACGAGGCGACCAGACCCGTCCAGCCCGTCTGGTGCGACGCGCCGAGGCCCATGCCGGTGTCGCCGTGAAAGTATTCGTAGAAGAGCACGAGGTCGCGCCAGTGCGGGTCGTGCTGGAACTTATCGTACCAGCCGTGCGCGGGCCGCCGCCCCATACCGTCGCGCGTGAAGATGGCGATCATGCGGTCGGCGAAGCCACGCGCCATCGCCTCGATGGTCACGGGCGGCTCGCCCTCGACCGGGCTTTTGATCTCGACCGATGCGCCGAACGCCTTGCCCAGCCGGCGCAGGGATTCGATCATCAAAAAACTCGTCGGGAACCAGAGCGGGCCGCGCCAGTTCGAGTTGCCGCCTTTGAGCATGACGACCGACTCGGCCGGCTCGTACCCGACCGAGTTGTCGCCGAAGGCGAACGGGTGCTGCTCGTGGTACTTCGACAGGCTGCGCAGCCCGTAGTCGGAGCGGAACTCGCGCGGGTCCCAGATGCGCTCCAAGAGGTGGCGCATCTGCTCCTCGTTGACGATGGCGAGGACGTGGACGACTTTGCCGTCGGCGCGCTTGATCGTCGTCACGCAGCGCTGCACGATGTCCTGCCGGTTCTTCAGAAACCAGTGCAGGTTCGAGCGGAACTCCGGGAACGGTTCGATCCAGTCCTCTTCCAACCTTTCAATCGCGTAGAGCGGGATGAGGCCGACGAGCGAGCGGACGCGGAACTTGTGGAACGAGCCGTCACTGTAGCGCAGCACGTCGTAGAAGAAGCCGTCGTGCTCGTCCCACAACTGGTAGTTGCGGTTGCCCATGTGCTTCATGGCCGAGCCGACGTAGATGTAGTGCTGGAAGAACTTCGTCGCCAGCCCCTCGTAAGCCTTGTCCTCCTTCGCCAGTTCCAGCGCGATCCGCATCAGGTTCAGGCAGAACATGCCCATCCAGCCGGTCGCGTCCGACTGTTCGAGCTTCGCACCGTTCGGCAGGGGCGTGCTGCGATCCACGACCGTGATGTTATCTAAGCCGAGGAAGCCGCCCTCGAAGACGTTGTTCCCCTCGCTGTCCACCTTGTTGACCCACCACGCGAAGTTGATGAGCAGCTTGTGGAAACATTTTTCGAGGAAGAGCCGGTCGCCCTTCCCCGACTGCACGCGATCCATGTTATAGACGCGCCAGACGGCCCAGGCGTGCACGGGCGGGTTGAGATCGGAGAACTCCCACTCGTAGGCCGGTATCTGCCCGTTCGGGTGCTGGAACTGTTCAAACAGGAGCAGCCACAACTGCTCCTTCGCGAATTCGGGATCGACGACCGCGAGCGGGACGCAGTGGAACGCCAAGTCCCATGCCGCGAACCACGGGTACTCCCACTTGTCCGGCATGGACATGACGCGCATCGAGTTCAAATGCTGCCAGCGGAAGTTGCGTATGCGGCGGCGCGCTTCGGGCGGCGGGAAGGCCGGGTTGTCGCCGTTGAGCCAGACGTGCACGTCGTAGATGTAAATCTGCTTGCCCCACAGCATGCCGGCGAACGCCTGGCGCTGGACGCGCCGCTCGTCCTCGGTCGCCTTCTTCGGCTGGACGGCGTCGTAGAACTCGTCGGCGTCCGTGCGCCGCTGGTCAACGATGCGATCTACTTCGGCGAGCGGATCGGCGAGCCTCTGATCCGACAGCCGCAGGCGCAGGACGGTCGAGCCGCCGGCCGGCACGTTGAGCTTATAGTGGTAGCAGGCCTTCGTGCCCGTGCGTTCAGGGTTGACCGCCGGCTCGCCCGTGATGACGTGGCGGTGGAAGGCGTCCTTGACGTGCGGCTTGCGGCTCTGCGCGCCCCAGCCCCAGACGCGCGGCCCGTTCGTCTCGTTGTCGGTGAACAGCAACTCGGCGTTGTCGGCCGCGCCGTAGAGGTAGCGCGTGCCGAGCCTGTATTCGAACGGCAGCCCTTTCAGCGGCCCCGTCGCCTCGTCCGAGGCTTCGAGGCTCAGCCAGCCGTCGCCCTTCGCCCCTGCGCGGATAACGGGTTCGGGCGGGGCGTTCGCCCCCCAGCCGTCCGGCCCCCAAGACCAGGTGTTGCGAAACCAGAGGTGCGGCAGGACATGGAGCGGCGCGTCCGCGGGGCCGCGGTTGAAGACTTCGATGCGGACGCAGATGTCTTCCGGGCTGGCCTTGGCGTACTCGACGAACACGTCGAAGTAGCGATCCTCGTCGAAGACGCCCGTGTCGAGCAACTCGTACTCCGGCATGTTGCGCCCGCGCCGCGCCGAGTTCTCCTGAATCAGCCGGGAGTAAGGGAACTCGCCCTGCGGATACTTGTACAGGTATTTCATGTACGAGTGCGTGGGCGTGGAGTCGAGGTAGAAATAGTACTCCTTCGCGTCCTCGCCGTGGTTCGCCTCGTTCGAGACGACGCCGAACAGGCGCTCCTTCAGAATGGGATCGCGCCCGTTCCAAAGCGCGAGCGCGAAGCAGAGCAGTTGGTAGCGGTCGCTGATGCCGGCGAGACCGTCCTCGCCCCAACGGTAGGCCTTCGAGCGCGCCAGGTCGTGCGGGAAGTAGTCCCAGGCGTTGCCGTCCGCGCTGTAGTCCTCGCGCACCGTGCCCCACGCGCGCTCGGAGACGTAAGGCCCCCAGCGCCGCCACGGCGGGATCGGGGTCGTGTACGGCTCGCGCAGCCGCTCTTGTTCTTTGGTCGCCATGAAAGTGTCGGTGATTGAAGTTGCGGTTAAAGCGCAACTGATTTGTGTCGACAGAGCTGAAGGACATTAACCACGAAATCACACGAAAGCAGCACGAATCATGTGCTGTGCTTGCTTCGTGCCCTTTCGTGTGATTTCGTGGTTCATCTTTTCCGCGTGCCCGATGCGCCGGCTTCGGCATCAACAAAACATCTCGCGCAAAGACGCAAAGAAAAGGACGCAAAGAGAATCACTCGGCTTCTTTGCGTCTTCCTTTGCGCCTGTACGTCTTTCGCGTGAGATTCCCTTTTTACATCCACACAAATTTGTCTCGTCAGTCCGCCCGCGCCTCGTCCAACTTCGTCAGCTTCTCGACGCGCTCCGCGTGCCGCCCGCCCGCGAACTCTGTCTCCATGAAGACGCGGATCATGCGCGCCGCCTCGTCTGCGGGGATGAAGCGCGCGCCGATGCAGAGCACGTTGGCGTCGTTGTGCTCGCGCGCGAGCCGCGCCGTGTCCTCGTTCCAGCAGAGCGCGGCGCGCACGCCCGGCACTTTGTTCGCGGCAATCGAGATGCCGATCCCGCTGCCGCAGATGACGACGCCGCGATCCACCTCGCCGCTCACGACCGCGCGCCCCACGGCCGCGCCGAAGTCCGGGTAGTCAACGCTCTGCAAGCTGTTCGTGCCCTTGTCTTCGACCTCAAGGCCCAGGTGCTCGATCTCGCGCTTCGCCTGCTCCTTCGCCTCGAAGCCGGCGTGGTCACTGCCGATTGCGATCTTTTTTGGTTTCAAGTTGCTGCTCCCCTTCTGCGGCTTGCGGGACGCGGGCTGCTCGGCCGGCGGAATCAGGAAGGCAATAGCCGTTAGTCCGCCGAGCGAAAGTCCGCGCCCCGCAATGTCAATGTCAAAGATTCGCCGCCGCCGCCCTGTCCGTAAACCATTCGAGCATGCCGCCCGTCGGCTTGATCAGTTGCGAGGGCAGACGCTCCGGCTCGCGCGGCCCCTTGAGCACTTCGGGCAGGCGCTCGGCCTTGCCCGCGCCGGTCACGATGAACATGACGTGCGCGGCGTGGTTGATGGCGGGCGCGGTCAGCGTGATGCGGAAGGTGTCGAACTTCTCGACCCAGTTGGCTGTGACCCACGCCTGCTCTTCGCTGAGCGCGCGCGACCCCGGAAAGAGCGACGCCGTGTGCCCGTCGTCGCCCATGCCGAGCATGATGAGATCAAACTCGGGCCACTGCGCGCCGTCGAAGAACTGGCGCAACTCTTCCTCGTAGGCGCGCGCGTTGGCGACCGCGTCGCCCTCGCCGACCATGCGGTGGACGTTCTCCAGCGGCAGCATAACCCGCGACAGCAGCGCCTCGCGCGCCATGCGGTAGTTGCTGTCGTGGTGATCGGGCGGGACGCACCGCTCGTCGCCGAAGAAGATGTGGACGTGCGGCCAATCGATCTGTTGATTGAACTCGTCCGTGGCTAAAAGCTCATAGACGCGTTTCGGCGTCGAGCCGCCCGCCAGCGCGACGCTGAAGCGGCCGCGCGCGGCGATGGCCTCGTGGGCCAGCTCGACGAAGCGGCGCGTGGCGGCGCGGGCGACCTCTTCGGAGTCGTCGAAGGTGTGTATGTTGGGTGTGGCTTCGGGGGTGGCCATCTCTGCTTCACCTGCTGTTGTTGTAGGCGCAGCGGGCCGCGCCGTAGAGTGCCGTCTTGTCGTCGAGGATGACGTTGACCGGGATCGAGTTGACGAGCGCGGACAAGCGCCCCTTGTCGCCGAAGGCGCGCATGAAGCCGCCCTCCTTCAGCTTGTCTATGATCTTGGGCGCGATGCCCCCGCCGATGTAGAGGCCGCCGAACGACTTGAACGTGAGCGCGAGGTTGCCGGCCGCCGCGCCGTAGATTTCGACGAACAGATCAAGCGCATGGGCCGCGAGCTTCGACTTGCCGGCGGCCGCCGCCTTCGAGACCGCGGCCGTCTTGTCGCCGCTCTCGATCTCGGCGCGCAGCCAGTCCTCCTCCTCCGCGTACTTTGTGTCGCGCAGGAAGCTGTAGATGTTGAAGAGGCCCATCCCCGAACAGGCGCGCTCGCACGAGACGTGCCCGCCGAACTTTTCGATCAGGTAGCGCAGGAGCGCGAGCTGCTCGTCGTTGCGCGGCGCGAAGTCTGCGTGCCCGCCCTCGGAGGCCATGGGGCGATAGCGCCCGCCGTCCCAGAAGATGCCGGCCATCCCCAGCCCCGTGCCGGCGGCGATGAGCGCGCGGTGGCCCGCGCGCGGCCCGTCGCCCGCGTTGAGCGTGAAGAGTTGTTGCGCCTGCAAGCCCTCGACGCCGTAGGCGGTCGCCTCCAAGTCGTTGATCAGATCGACGCGGCCCACGCCGATTGTGCCGGCCAGCTTCTCGGCGTCCACGACCCAGGCGAGGTTCGGCGTCTCGACGCGCCCGCCGACGACGGGGCCGGCAATGCCGAAGCAGGCGTGCTGCACGTCCGCCGGGTTCGCCGCGATGTACTCGCCGACGATGGCGTCGAGCGAGTCGTACTGCTTGGAGGGAAAACTTTTCGGGTTGATGGGCGTGCCGAGTTGCCCGGCGTCGTCGTTGAACAGGGCGACGTTGGTTTTCGTCCCGCCGATGTCTCCAGCCAGTATCATGATCTTCCTTGCGTGTTTTAGGTGTCGGACTTAGGTTTCGGTAACGCGGCGAGGAAGTGCGCCGCCGCGTCCACGGTCGCTTCGTAAATCTTGTCGCGCATGGTGAAGCCCAACTCGCGGCTGAGGCGCTGCCCTTCAGACTTTTGCTCGTAGGCGAGCACGCGCTCGATCTGGCGCTTGTCGCTCAGCCGCGCCTCGGTCTCCAGCTTCGTGCCGGCCTCGTTCATGCCGACGTAGAACTCCGCCTCGCCCGCGCGCAGCGTGACGGAGGCGAGCAGCCCGTCGTGCCCCGCGCGATCAACCGCGCCGCGGAACTCGATGCTCACCGCGCGCCCGCCGAGCGCCTGCGCCGTGAAGCGCGTCGCCTCGCCCTCGACGCGCGGGGCCGTGCCGTCGAACTGCCAGCCCAGCCGCGACGCCAGCCAGCCGACGATAAGCGAAGCCTGCGCGGCGATCTCGCCGTGCGCCACGTCCGGCGGATCGTACTCGGCAACGACGGTGTCGATCTGATCGAGCCGCGCGCGGTAGTCGGCCACGTCCCAGAAGCTGGCGAGCAGCGAGCGCCAGGAGGTGAGCCGCCCCCAGTTGATGTCCGTGACGAGCATGAACTGCGGGCGCGTGCGGATGATCTCGGCGAGGCGCAGGAGGTCTTCGTGCGGGTGGTCGAAGGCGAGCGAATCAATCACGACGCGATCCGCCATCCCGACCAGCCGGTTGAACAGCTTGTCCTCGTAGTGCGGGATGTCCTTCCACCAGAGGAAGACCGGCACGTCGGGCACGAGCAGCGGCTCAATCGCCGTCGAGACCGATTCGAGCACGGGCCCGCTCGCCTCAATCGTCACCTGCTCGCCACAGACCTGCTTCGCGCCCTTCGCCGACACCTGGCAGCGCGTCGAGACGTAGGCTTCGAGCTTCGCGTCCCCCGCGTCGCGGTCGGCGATGAGGATGATGGCGCGGCTCGGCGTCTGCTCCGTCACCTCGTCGAGCAGTTTATCTATCTCCGCCCGATCCTCGTGTTGCGCGGCGTAGACGACCAGGTTCACGACGCACACGCGCGTCATGCCCGCCTCGGAGACAGTCCCGTCCTCGTTCTGGGCCGGCTGCCACATCGCGGCCAACTCTTTTTCCAACTTGCCAACGTCGATCCCGGAGATCGAGACGGCCTTCGAGGCGTTCTCTTGTGTCTGTGTTTCCATATATTCCGAGTTTACGCGAATCGGCGCATGACGCCGCGGAGCGGCGGCTGACTTTAGCCCGGCGTTTCAACGCCGGGGAAGCGGGTGCCGATGTTGCCCGGCGTCGCGTCAGCGACGCCTGATACCGTCGTATGAAGACGGTCTTCGGTTAAAACCCGGCCACCCAACACCCTCTTCTTCATGCGTCGCTAACGCGACGCGGCGTCTATATTCTCACGCCCGATCCCGGCGTTGAAACGCCGGGCTAAATTCACCGCGCCGCTGACGCGGCGGTTCGTGGCCGCGCCTCAACTCGTAACGACTACGGACGCCGCCAGCGTCGCCCCTGGCTCTCCAGCATGTCGTGCGTGGCCTGCGGCCCCCAGGAGCCGGCCTCGTAGTTCGGGAACGGCGCTTCCTTCTTCGTGGCGGCCCACTCTTCGAGGATGGGCATGACGATCTCCCAGCCGCGCTCGGTCATGTCGGTGCGGGCGTAGAGCGTGGGGTCGCCGAGGATGCAGTCGAGGATCAGGCGCTCGTAGGCTTCCGCGAGTTGGACGCCGAAGGACGAGCCGTAGCGGAAGTCCATGTTCACGTCGCGGATGCGCGTGACCTGCCCCGGCACTTTCGCGCCGAAGCGCAAGGTGATGCCCTCGTCCGGCTGGATGCGGACGATGAGTTGGTTGGGCGCGACCTGCTCCATCATCTCGCGCCCGAAGAGCTGGTGCGGCGCGTCCTTGAACTGGATGGCGATCTCGGTGACGCGCTTGGCGAGCCGCTTGCCCGAACGGATGTAGAAGGGCACGCCCGACCAGCGCCAGTTGTCGAAGTACATTGTGACCATGGCGAAGGTCTCGGTCGCGCTGTCGGGCGGGACGCCCTGCTCCTCGCGGTAGCCGGGCACGGGCTTGCCCGCAATCGAGCCAGGGCCGTACTGCCCGCGCACGCACTCGGCGCGGATGCGCTCCGGCGTGAAGGGGCGCGCGGCCATCATCGCCTTGATCTTCTCGTCGCGCACGGCCTCCGCGCCGAGGCTCGCGGGCGGCTCCATGACGACGTGCGAGAGCACCTGGAAGACGTGGTTCTGGATCATGTCGCGGACGACGCCGGCCTTGTCGTAGTAGCCGCCGCGCCCCTCGACGCCCACCGTCTCGGCGTTCGTGATCTGCACGTGGTCTATGTACTGCCGATTCCACAGCGGCTCGTAGATGCCGTTGGCGAACCGGAAGACCATCAGGTTCTGCACGGTCTCTTTGCCGAGGTAGTGGTCAATGCGGTAAATCTGCGACTCTTCGAGGTGCTCGTGGATGTCCCGGTTCAGTTGCTTCGCGGTCGCCAGGTCAGTCCCGAACGGCTTCTCGATGATGACGCGCCGCCAGCCCTTCTCCTGGTTGACGAGGCCGGACTGCCCAAGTTGCCTGACCGCCTCGGCGTAGAGCGCGGGCGCGGTCGAGAGATAAAAGACGCGGTTGCCCTGCGTGCCGCGCTCGCGGTCGATCTGGTCGAGTAGGTCGCTTAGGCGCTTGTAGTCTTCGGGCGCATCTATGTTGACCGACGAGTAGTACAGCCCCTGGGCAAACGACCCCCAAATCTCCTCGTCCACGCGCTTGGCTTCGGAGAACTGCGCGATGGCGTCCTTCATCTTGCCGCGAAAATCGTCGTGGCTCATCTCGGTGCGCGCCGCGCCGACGACGGCGAACTCGCCGGGCAGCAGCCGCTCCTGCACCAGCCGGTAGAGCGCGGGCACGAGTTTGCGTTTCGTCAGGTCGCCGGTCGCGCCGAAGATGACGACGGTGCACGGCTCGGCGGTGCGCTCCAGGCGCAGTCCCGCACGCAGGGGGTTTTCCATCACAGTTGCTGACATCGCTTGCTCCTGAAAGGCAGTGACGAGTGCCGAGTGACAAGTGACAAGCGAGACAAGTTCTTAACCCGTCACTCGCCCCTTGTCACTCGTCACTGCTTTTTTTGACCCCGCGCCGCGCGGACTGCGAAAGCCGATCAGATGTTTCAGACTATTTCATTGATGACCAGCATGCTTCCGCCCGGCGCGGGGAACTTGGCGGCGGCGCGCGTAAGTCGTCCGACCACGCGCGCCGCCCGATTCTGTTTACTTCCCGCCCTGCTTCTCCAACAACTCTTCCCACTCGGTGTGGATCATCCCGGCGTCGGGCTTGTCCGTGCGCGCGTAGGTGTGCGAGCCGAAGAAGTCGCGCTGCGCCTGCGTCAGGTTCAGGGGCAGGTCGGCGGTGCGATAGGTGTCGAAGTAGCCGATGGAGGCGGACATCCCCGGCACGGCGACGCCGGTCTGGATGGCGGTCGCCACGGCCCTGCGCCAGTTCGGCTGCGCCTGTTCGACCCACGCCTTGAAGTCGGGATCGAGCAGCAGGCTCGGCAGGTCGGCGCGGCGCTGGTACGCCTGCTTGATCTTGTCGAGGAACTGCGCGCGGATGATGCAGCCGCCCTTCCAGATACGCGAGCACTCGCCGAGGTCTATGTTCCAGTTCCACTGTTGCGACCCGGCGCGGATCAGGTTCATGCCCTGCGCGTAGGAGCAAATCTTCGAGGCGTAGAGCGCGTCGTGGATGCACTGGATCATCTCTTTCTTGTCGCCCGCATACTTGCCGCGCTCCGGCCCCTTGATCTGCTTGCTCGCCTCGATGCGCTCCTCTTTGCGCGCCGACAGGTTGCGCGTGTCCACGGCGGCGTCAATCGTCGGCGTGACGATGCCGAGGTCGAGCGCGATGTCGGAAGTCCACTTGCCCGTGCCCTTCTGCCCCGCCTTGTCGAGCACGAGATCGACGAGCGGCTTGCCCGTCTCCGGGTCTTTGACGCGCAGAATTTTGGCCGTGATCTCGATGAGGAACGATTCCAGATCGCCGCGATTCCACTCGTCGAACACGTCCGCCATCTCGTCCGCCGACATGCCGAGGATGCCGCGCATCATGTCGTAGGCTTCGGCGATCAGTTGCATGTCGCCGTACTCAATGCCGTTGTGCACCATCTTGACGTAGTGGCCCGAGCCGCCGGGGCCGATGTAGGTGACGCACGGCCCGTCGTCCACCTTGGCGGCAATCGCCTCCCAGATGGGGCGTATCTGCTCGTAAGCCTGCCGGTCGCCGCCGGGCATCAAGGACGGCCCCCAGAGCGCGCCCTTCTCGCCGCCGGAGACGCCGGAGCCGATGAAGTTGAAGCCTTGCGCCTTCAACTCCTTCTCGCGCCGCTCGGTGTCCTGAAAGTAGGAGTTGCCGCCGTCAATGATGATGTCGCCCTCTTCCATGAAGGGCTTGATCTGATTGATCGTCCAGTCCACGGCCTCGCCCGCTTTGACGAGCAAGATCGCCTTGCGCGGTCGCTCCAGCGCCTTGACGAACTCTTCCGGCGACTTCGTGCCGATCACTTTCTTGCCCTGCGCGCGCGCGACGAAGTCGTCAACTTTTTCCGGCGCGCGGTTATAGACGGCGATGGGAAAGCCATTGCGCTCGATGTTCATCGCCAGGTTCTCGCCCATCACGGCGAGACCGATCATGCCGATCTTTGCGGTCTTGGGGGTCTGTTCCGGTGTGGCCATTGTCTTATCCTCAATCTGTTAAGGGATGAGGGACGAGGGATGAGAGATGAGGCGGAAGAACTTTCTAGTTCATCCCTCATCCCTCATCCCTCATCCCTTTATTTTGCCGTCGCCCCGGCGACCGGGACTGCTTCGCCGATTAGCTCTTGCAGGCGTTTCAGGCCGGCGAGCACGTTCGCGCCCAAGTCAACGCGGATGGCGCGGCGGCCGCGCGTCGAGAGCGAGCGGAAGTCACCGAGCGCCTGCGCCTGCTTCAGGATGTTGAAGCTGTACCCTTCGCCGGGGATGGGCACGTCGCGCGTGTCGGGCGCGGTGATTTGCAGGAAGACGCCCGCGTCCGAGCCGCCCTTGTGCAGTTGCCCGGTCGAGTGCAGGAAGCGCGGGCCGTAGCCCGTGGTCGTCGCGCACCGGGTCGCGTCGCGCAGGTGCGTGCGGATGGCCTGGATGACCTCCTCGTGCTCCGGCGTCTCCTCAATATAATCGAGGAGCGCGATGTAGTCGCCCGGCTTGACGCGGGCGAGGTGCGCTTTGATGGCCGCGGCGGCGCTGTCGGCCGCCAGGGCGTCGCGCGTCTTGTCGTCGGCGTAGACCGTCAGCCCGTCGTCCTGGGCGACGACCGTCTGCTCCTGCAACTTGCCGTCGCGCGCGTAGGCTTCGAGCAGTTCTTTAGTCGCGTCCTTCGACTCCTGCACGTTCGGCTGGTCGAACGGGTTGATGCCTAAGCGCCAGCCGGCGAACGCCGTCGCGATCTCCCACAGGAAGAACTCTTCGCCGAGATCGTAGATGTCCGTCAGCGTGCGATAGACGACCGGGTGGCCCGCGGCTTCCAGCGCCTTGAACTTCGCCTCCTGCTCGCTGTCGAGTTTGCCGACCGAGATGGAGACGAACAGGCGGTCGTCGCCATAGACGGACGGCGAGCCGAGCGGTTCGCCCGCAACGGGGACGATACCCTTCCCGTCCTTGCCCGTGCTCTCCGCCAGCAGTTGCTCGACCCACAGGCCGAACGAACTGATCTTCGGATCGCAGATGATCGTGCACTTGTCACGTCCGGCGTTGGCGCACTCGCCCAGGATCGCGCCGAGCTTCGCGCCGGGGTTGTCCGCCGCCGGCACGACCTGCGCGCAGGCGTGCACGATGCGCTCGGCGCGGTCGAGCAGCTTGCGTATGTCCACGCCCATCAGCGCGGCGGGGACGAGACCGAAGTAGGAGAGCGCCGAGTAGCGCCCGCCGATGTCGGCCGGATTGAGGAAGATGCGCTTGAACTTGTCGCGCGTCGCGTCCGCCTCCATCTTCGTGCCGGGATCGGTGATCGCGATGAAGCACTCGCCGGGGTTCTCTTTGCGCTGCGAGACCTGATCGAACCAGTACTTGTAGAAGACGGCCGGCTCGGTTGTCGTGCCCGACTTCGATGAGATGATGAACATGCAGTGCGTGATGTCGATCTGATCGGCGATGCCGGAGAAGGCATCTGGGTCGGTCGAGTCGAGCACGAGCAGTTCCGGGTAGCCCTCCTGCTTGCCGAAGGTCTGCCGCAAGACTTCGGGGCACAGAGACGAGCCGCCCATGCCGCAGACCATCACGTGCTTGAACTCGCGCACGTTGCGAATCCGATCCGCGAACTCGAGGAGATCATCTTCCGTGCCGATCATCTGGTCGGGCACGGTCAGCCAGCCCAGGGCGTTCTTGATGATCTTCTGGTGCGCCTCGTCCTCCTTCCAGAGCTTCGCGTCCTTGCGCCAGATGCGCCGCATCACGTCGCCCTTGTCGGCCTCTTTAATCGCCGCCGACACGGCGTCGCTATACTTTCCCAACGAGGCGGTCAACCTTTCGTGGATGCCGGAGAGCAGCGCGTCGCGCTTCGACTCGATGGACTCGACGAGCGTGTCGAACGAGGTGACGAAAGAGGCCAAGCCCTCCTGCTGCAACTTCTCCGTCACGGCCTTCAGGTCTATGCCGACGCCGTTCAGATCGCTCACCAGCTTGCGGCACTCGTCGAGGCCCTCTTCGAGCGTGAGCTTTGGCGTGCCGTGGTCGCGGATGGCGGTGTAGGTGGCGGGCGGGACGGTGTTGACCGTCTCCGGGCCGATGAGTTGATCCACGTAGAGCACGTCCGAGTAGTTCGGGTTCTTCGTGCCTGTCGAGGCCCAGAGCTGGCGCTGCACCTGCGCGCCCTTGGCTTTCAGGTCGGCGAAGCGCGCGCCGTGGAAAATCTCTTTGTATTTCGCGTAGGCGAGCTTGGCGTTGGCGATGGCCGCCTTGCCCAACATCCCTTCGAGCCGCGCCTTCTCTTCGGGCGACTCGGCGTGGCGGGCCTTGTATTCCAGGTCTTTGTCAATCGCCGTGTCCACGCGCGAGACGAAGAACGAGGCGACCGACGCGATGTGGTCAACATTCTTGCCCGCGGCGGCGCGCTTCTCTAAACCTTTGATGAACGCCTCGGCGACCTGCTCGTAATTCTCAATCGAGAAGATCATCGTGACGTTCACGTTGATGCCGCGTGAGATGCACTCCTCGATGGCCGGCAAGCCTTCCTGCGAGGCGGGAATCTTGATCATCACGTTCTTGCGGCCCAAGCGGTTGAACAGGCGGTCGGCCTGCTCAATCGTCTCCGCGGTCTTGAAGGCGAGGCGCGGATCGACTTCGAGGCTGATGTAGCCGTCCACGCCGTCGGTCTTGTCGTAGACCGGCCGCAGGATGTCGGCGGCGTTGCCGATGTCTTCGATGACGAGGTCTTCGTAGATGTCCATCACGCTCTTGCCCGACTGGACGAGCGCGCGCATCTGCTCGTCGTAGTCGGTCGAGCCGGTGATGGCTTTCTCGATGATGGTCGGGTTCGAGGTGACACCGCGCAGGTCGTCTTCGTCAATCTTCTTCTTCAGATCGCCGCTCGTCAGCATCGCGCGGCGGATGTTGTCGTACCAGATGGACTGGCCCAACTTCATGATTTCGACAAGGGGATTACTCATCGTTTCACTCCTTCGGAGTTGCGGGCTGCGGGCTTCGAGTGCCGGTTGTTAGCGCCGATCACCCGGAACTCGAAGCCCGGCACTGTTATTGATCTTTGAACTTTTCGATCTCGCGCTTGGCGGTCGCAACCACGTTCTCGACCGTGAAGCCGAACTTCTTGGTCAACTCTTTGAGCGGGGCGGACGCGCCGAAGGTCTTCATGGCGACGATGGCCTCGTTCGAGTTGACGTAGCGCCGCCAGCCGAACGTGCCCGCCTGCTCGACGGCGACGCGCGCCTTGACGCCCGGCGGCAGGACTTCGTTCTTGTACGCCTCGTCCTGGTGCTCGAAGATTTCCCACGACGGCAGGCTCACAACGCGCGCCTTCACGCCGTCGGCGACGAGTTGCTCGTAAGCCTCGACGCACAGACCGACTTCCGTGCCCGTGCCGATCAGGATCACGTCGGGCTGACCGCCGCTGTTGTCGGCCAGGACGTAGCCGCCGCGCTGCACGCCTTCGGCGCTCGCGTACTTCGTGCGGTCGAGCGTCGGCATCGGCTGGCGGCTCAGGACCAGCACGGCCGGCTCGTGCTTCAGCTTCATGATCACGCGCCACGCCTCCGAGACCTCGTTCGGATCGCCGGGGCGCAGGACGACGAGACCGGGGATGGCGCGCATCGAGGCCAACTGCTCGATGGGCTGGTGCGTCGGCCCGTCTTCGCCGACGCCGATGGAGTCGTGCGTGAAGATGTGGATGGTCGGGATTTCCATGATCGCGCCAAGGCGGATGCCGGCGCGCGCGTAGTCCGAGAAGATCATGAAGCCCGAACCGTAGGCGCGAATCTTGGAGAGCGCGAGGCCATTCAGAATCGCCGACATCTCGTGCTCGCGGATGCCGAAGTGGAAGTTGCGCCCCAAGCGGTTCTCGGCCGTGAAGTCGCCCGCGCCATCGAAGGTCAGGCGCGTCTTGGTCGAGGGCGCGAGGTCGGCCGAGCCGCCGATGAGCCATGGGACGTTCTTCGCGACGGCGTTTAAGACCTTCGCCGAAGCGTCGCGGCCCGCGAGACCTTTGGCGTCTGTCGGGAAGGTCGGAATGTCTTTGTCCCACCCGTCGGGCAGTTCGCGCTTCTGCATGCGGACGAGTTGGTCGGCGAGATCGCCGTTGTCCTTCTTATAATCTTCGAGCCTGGCGAACCACTCGTCGCGGGCCTGTTTGCCGCGCGCACCGATGCCCTGTTTGAAGTGGTCATAGACGCCGTCTGGCACGAGGAACTTGGCGTCTTCGGGCCAGCCGTAGGCGCGCTTGGTCAACTTGATCTCTTCCTCGCCGAGCGGCTCGCCGTGGGCGGCGTGCGTGTCCTGCTTGTTGGGCGCGCCCCAGGCGATGTGCGAGTCCACGATGATGAGCGTCGGGCGATCCGACTCTTTGCGCGCGACCTGGAAGGCGCGGCGCAGCATGTCGAGGTCGTTGGCGTCGCCGACGCGCGTCACGTTCCAGCCGTAGCCGACGAAGCGCGTGGCCACGTCTTCGCTGAATGCCCAGGAGGTGTTGCCCTCAATCGTGATCTTGTTGTTGTCGTAAATCCAGCAGAGGTTGTCGAGCTTGAGGTGGCCGGCGAGCGAGGCGGCCTCGTGCGAGATGCCTTCCATCATGCAGCCGTCGCCGCAGAGGGCATAGACGTTGAAGTCGAACATCTCGAAGCCCGGCTTGTTGAAGTAAGCCGCCTGCCACTTCGAGGCGATGGCCATGCCGACGCTCGTGGCGATGCCCTGCCCCAGCGGCCCCGTCGTCGTCTCGATGCCCGAAGTCCAGCGGTACTCAGGGTGACCGGGACAGCGGCTGTCGAGTTGGCGAAACGCCTTGATGTCGTCGAGCGTGACCGACGGATGGCCGGGCACTTCGTACTGCGCGTTGACCGCCTTGACGCCGGTCAGGTGCAGCATCGAGTAGATGAGCATCGAGGCGTGCCCCATCGAGAGGACGAAGCGGTCGCGGTTGGGCCAGATCGGATCGTCCGGGTCGAACCGGAGGATTTCGTTCCAGAGCAGATAGGCTACCGGGGCCATGGCCATCGGCGTGCCGGGGTGGCCGGAGTTGGCGGCCTGGACGGCGTCCATCGAGAGCGTGCGGATGGTGTTGACGCAGAGATTTTCGATGTTGACGGGGGCGGTGGCGGTCGCGGTCATATTTGCTTCTGCTCCTTGCGTAATTTGTTGGGCCGACTCTCACCGGGGCATATGACGGCGGGTGCGGCGCGGGCAAGTATTGCGGCGAGAACGCGCGCCCCTCGCGCGGCAGACACTTCTGCCACGAGGAGGATCGGCGCTCTGACGGACTTACTTCAACCTGATGTCAGAGAACAAAACCAGGGATGGCGGTCGGGCAAAACAACAGACCGCGCAGGTAAATCAAGGATGAACCGCGGGACAGCGTTCTGGAGAATGATATTCCAGATAGAACGAAGCGGCGGGATACTAGCACAGAAGTGTTGAGCCGTCTATAACTCCGCGCGGAAATTCTTCGCGCCCCTCTAGTCAAGCGCGCCGTAAAAGCGTAATCTGTGCCGCCAGAAGCGTCATGTCCTCCCTGGTCGGCACGACCCTGCTCAACTACCGCATCACCGACAAGCTCGGCGAGGGCGGGCAGGGCGCGGTTTACAAGGCGGTCAACACCAAACTCGGTCGCACGGTCGTCATCAAAGTCCTGCCGCCGGAGTTGACCGCCAAGGAGGTCAACCTGCGCCGCTTCGAGCGCGAGGCGACGCTCGCCTCCTCGCTCGACCACCCGAACATCTGCACGATCTACGACCTGAACGAGGCCGCCGGTCTCCACTTCATCGCCATGCAGTACGTCGCGGGCCGGAACGTGCGGCAACTCGTCAACGGCCGGCCCTTGGAGCTGCGCAGCGCCCTCTCAATCGCCGTGCAGGTCGCCGACGCCCTGGCCGCCGCCCACGCGCGCGGCATCATCCACCGCGACATCAAGGCCGGCAACGTCATGGTCACGGACAGCGGGCAGGTGAAGGTCTTGGACTTCGGCCTCGCCAAGCTGTTGGACGCCGACGCGCCGCAAGGCTCGCAAGACCAGCGCATGCAACTGACCGAGGTCGGCGTGCCCTACGGCACGGCCACCTACGCCGCGCCGGAGCAGGCGCGCGGCGACAAAGTTGATCACCGGGCCGACATCTTCTCGACCGGCGTCCTGCTCTACGAGATGCTGACCGGCATCTGGCCCTTCCAGGGCAAGACGCTCGTGGACGTGCGCCACGCCGTCCTGCACGCCGCGCCGAAGCCGCTCGCCGAAGCGCGCCCCGAACCCACGCCGCCGCGCCTGCAACAGATACTCGACCGCGCGCTCGCCAAAGACCCGAAAGATCGCTACCAGAAGATCGCCGAGATGCGCGACGACCTGCGCACCGTCTTGCAGGAGGTCACGGGCGGGAGCGCCGCGCCGCAGCCCGGCGAGGTCGTGCCGCCGAGCGCGCCGCGCCACCTCGCGGGCGCAAACCCGGTCGCGCGCGCCGTCCGCTGGCTGCGGCGCGGCTTAGGCAGCAGCGAGTTGTCACATCCGTCGCACCCGTCGCACTCGTCCGCGTCGCTCTCGCTGACGCACACGTCGCAGGACGTGCACGTAACGCCGACGACCGTCGGCGAGCACAAGAAGAGCGTCGCCATTCTGCCGTTCCGGAATTTGAGCAACGACCCGGCGGTCGGCTTCTACGAGTTCGCGCTCGCCGACGCGGTCATCACGGAACTGGCGCGCGTGCGCTCGCTTGCCGTGCGCCCGTCTTCGATGATCGTGAAATACCAGGGGCAGCAGGTTGACCCGCGCGAGGCCGGGCACGAGTTGGACGTGAGCGCCGTGCTCGCCGCCTCGTTCCTGCGCGGCGGCGAGCGCCTGCGCGTCACGGCGCAACTGCTCGACGTGCAAACGGGCGACCTGCTGTGGAGCGACCGCATAGACGCCGACGCCTCGGACATCATCGCCCTGCAAGACACCATCGCGCAGCGCATCGTGGACGGCCTGCGGCTCGAACTCAGCCCCGACGAGCAGGCGGAACTCGCGCAGCCTGCGACGGGCAACGCCGCCGCCTACGAAGAGTACCTGCGCGGGCGTGACTTTTTCGGTCGCTTCATCTTCCGCACGCTCGCGCCGGAAGACTGCGACGCCGCCATCGCGCACTTCCGCCGCGCCGTCGAACTCGATCCCTCGTTCGCGCTCGCGCACGACGGCCTCGGCGCGTGCTACGTCAACCGCGTGTTCAAGGGCTACGGCGGCGGCGAGGACTACGAGCGCGCCGAAGCGGCGTTCAACCAGGCGCTCGCCATCGAGCCGGAGTTGATCGAGGCGCGCATGCTGATGACGTTCGTCTATCTCTGGCGCGGCGAGAAGCGCAAGGCGCGCGCAGAGGTGGCGCGCTACCGGCAGCAGACGCCCAACGAGGCGGTCGTCTATTTCGTCAAGGCCGTGCTGCACCGGCTCGACGGCGAGTACGAGCGCGCGCTGCGCAGCCTCGACCGGCTCGTGCGCCTCGACCCGGCGGCGCACGTCGTCGCCAGCTACCACCGCGCGCTCATCCACATCTGCCAGCAGCACCTCGACAAGGCGCGCGGCGAGTTGGAGCACGCCGCCGCGACCGCGCCCGACAGTCCGTTAGTTAAGACCGCGAGCGCGCTGACCTCCTTTTACGCGGGCGAGCCGCGGCCGGGCGCGGAGTTGATGCGGCAGTTGCTCGCCGCGCACCCGAACATGCACGGCGTCCGCCCGATCCTCGCCATGTGTCTGAGCGCCGAAGGGGCGCACGAGGACGCGCTCCGCGAGTTGAACGAGCAGGTGCGCGTGAACGCCGACGCCGACCCGGACGCCGCCTACTGGCTCGCCTCCGCCTACGCGCTCGCGGGCCGCCCCGACGACGCGCTCACCTGGCTCGCACGCGCGCTCGCCCTCGGCAACGAACAGCGCGTCTGGTTCGTCGCCGACCCGACCTGGGCCGCGCTGCGCGATGAACCGCGCTTTAAAGACTTGCTGCGTTAGGTTGAGTTGGCGGGTAGCAGAAAAACAGTAACCACGAAAGCACACGAAGCAACGCGAAAAGCATTCAAGCCGTTTCGTGCTGCTTCGTGTGCTTTCGTGGTTACTGGCGGTCTGTCTAAAACTGGCTGCCGCTGGCGGCCGTCTGCGGGTTCTGGAAGTAGGCGTCGTCCATCTTGATGCCGTAGGTGACGGTGAGGACGCGCGTCTCTTCGGTCTGCTTGTCGTCGGCGTAGAGCACCGTGCGGTAGGGCACGAGCGTGTTCTGGACGAAGCGGTAGTCGTGGAACGTGCGCCGGTACTTGACGGGTTTGTCCGCGCCGGCCGGCTTCTCTTCGTATTCGAGCGCGAGGACGTGCGCCGTCTTGGAGCTGACGTAGTAGCGCGTGCTGTTCTTGTCCTTGTCCACCAGATCGATGATCCAGAGGTCTATGTTCTTCTGCTTGTCCTTCGTGACGAAGGTGACGGTCGAGCCGTTCTCCTTGTAGCGGAGCAGCGCCTCGATGCTGTGGCGGGTCTGGGCGAGGAAGCCCTCGGCGGCCTCCTGGCGCGGCGTGAACGCCGTGCCGTTGATGATGCCCCACACCTGCCCCTCGTTATAGACCAGCGCGAACTCGTTGGCAGGCGTCTTCTGGTCGAGCCGAATCTTGTCCTTCGCCACGGTGTCGCCGTGCGTGAACCGCTGTTCGTAGGCGACCTCTTCGGTGCGCCCTTCGGCAATGGCGCGCGTCATCTGCCCGCGCTCGACGCCGTTGCGCCGAATCTGCTTGAGCGTGGCGCGGGCGTTGACGGACGGGGCGGTGGCGAAGATGACGGTCTCGGCCACCTGCTCGGCGGTCGGCGTGATGTTGCCCTTCTCCAGCTTCGGCACGGCCGGCTTTTGGTCTTTGGGGATGTCCTCTTTGTCCACCCGGCCGAGCGTCTTCGAGGGCGCGGTCGTCGGCTGGGCCGGCGTGCTGGGATTGGTCTGCGCCCGCAGCGCCGGCGCGAGCGCCGCCGCGAGGGCGAGCGCGCCGAGGGCGGACAGGACGTGGGAACGTCGGCTCACGAATCGGGTCTCCTTAAGACAAGCTTTCCTGCTTTAGCGCCCGCCACGACGGGGAGGGGCGGGGTACGTGCTCTAATGTCGGGAATTGTAACACAGGCGCGCCCGGCCCGAAGCCTCACGGCGGCGACACTTTAACCCTCTATTGATGCCCGAACCGCCCCGCGCGGATGCCCGCCGCGCATTGACAACCCGCGCCCGCGCAGGTAGATTGCTCCGTTTCCTAAAGGCAGCGACGAGTGACGAGTGACGAGTGACAAGCCGTGTCTTTACTCGTCACTCGTCACTCGTCACTCGTCACTCGTCACTGATTTTGAAAGGATGAAGACTGTGAAAAGAGTAGGCATTTTAGTGGGGCGCGAGAAGACGTTCCCGCAGGCGTTGATTGAGCGGATCAACGAGCGCGGCGCGGGCGAGGTCACGGCGGAGTACCTGAAACTCGGCGGCGTCCGGCTGGACGAGGCCCGCCGCTACGACATCATCATTGATCGCATCTCGCACGAAGTCCCCTTCTATCGGGGCGCGCTCAAACGGGCCGCGCTCGAAGGCACTTACGTCATCAACAACCCGTTCTGGTGGTCGGCGGACGATAAGTTTTTCAACTACGCGCTCGCTACCAAGCTCGGCGTCGCCATCCCGCGCACCGTCTTGCTGCCGCAGAAGGACTACATCGAAGGTATCACGAGCGAATCTTTGCGCAATCTGGAATTCCCGCTCGACTGGCAGGGCGTGGTCGACTACGTGGGTCTGCCCGCCATCATCAAGCCGTTCGACGGCGGCGGCTGGAAGAACGTCTCGCGCGTCAACTCGCTCGAAGAGTTGTGGCGCGTCTACGACACGACGGGCACGCTCTGCATGACCTTGCAGGAGTTTATCCAGTTCGACCAGTTCGTGCGCTGCTACTGCATCGGGCAGGAAGAGGTCATGATCATGCCCTACGACCCGCGCAAGCCCTACCTGTCCGGCGAGCAGTACATCAACGACCCCAACTACCTGTCGGGCGAACTGGCCGCGCGCATCGCCGACGATGTGCGTAAGCTCTGCCGCGCGCTCGGCTACGACATCAACACGGTCGAGTTCGCCATCAAGGACGGCATTCCTTACGCCATAGATTTCATGAACCCCGCGCCCGACGCCGAATTGGCCTCGGTCGGCGAGTTCTACCACAACTGGGTGACGCAGGCGGTCGTCAACCTCGTCTTCCAGCGCCTGGCCGAACCGCAAGCCGCGCCGCGCTACCGCTGGGATGCGATGCTCAACCCGCGCCCCGTCGAAGAGCCGCGCCAGGCGCTCGCGGCGGTCGCCTCCGCGGCCGAGCAGGCGGCGCGCACCATCATCCCGCAGCCCGTCCGCGAAATCCCCGCGGACATCGCGGCGGGCGCGAGCGATCTGGTTAGCAGCGCGGTGGAAGCTGTGTCGGATTTGATCAGCCCGGCGGCGGAAGAGACGGGAGCGAAGGGCGCAACCAAGCGCACGCGCACGACGGCGGCGAGCAAAGAGCCGAAGGCGGCGGGCAAGAAGGGCGCGACCAAGACGGCCGCGCCGCGCGTCAAGAAGGCGACGCCGGACGCTTAAATGCCGTCAGTAGATTTAACCGCAAAGGACGCGAAGCGGGCCGCAGAGAGCGCAAAGAATTTGTGATCTCAAATTTGAGATTTGAAATATGAGATCAACCCTTTGCGTCCTTCGCGGCCCGCTTCGCGCCCTTTGTGGTTAATTTCTTTAACGCCGGCACACCAGATCACATGGCAGAAATCTACGTGAGCACAGACGTGGAGACCGACGGCCCCATACCCGGCCCGCACTCGATGCTCAGCTTCGCCTCCGCTGCCTACCGCGCGGACAAGACGCTCGTCGGCACGTTCTCCGCCAACCTCACGACGCTGCCCGGCGCGAGCGGCCACCCGGAGACCATGCGCTGGTGGGCGACACAGCCCGCGGCCTGGGCCGCCTGCCGCGAAGACCTGCAAGCGCCTGAGCGCGCGCTCAAAGATTATGTGGCGTGGCTCAAACGGTTGCCGGGCGAGCCTGTCTTCGTCGCTTACCCGGTCGTGTTCGATTACATGTTCGTGCAGTGGTATCTGCACAAGTTTGCTGGCGAAAGCCCCTTCTCCTACGTCGGCCTCGACATCAAGTCCTACGCGATGGCGCTGCTCAAACTCGACTTCGGCGCGGTCGTCAAGTCGAACATGCCCCGCCGCTGGTTCGACGACCTGCCCCACACGCACAAGGCGCTCGACGACGCCATCGAACAGGGCGCGCTCTTCTGCAACATCCTCGCGGAAAATCTGAAGACCGGGCGCTAGACGCCGCACCGATCAGTCGGACGGATCAGCCGGCGCTTGAGCTGACGGCCGGCCGCTGCCGCGCTTCCTCCTCGGGCCGGCGCGGATAGAGCAGTTCGTGGTGGCGGCGCAGCAGGCTCCAGTGCAGGCGCGGGCTGTGGTGGTGGGCGACGTGGTAGCCCGCGTTGAAGCTCAGCACCGTCTGGAAGAAGTTGATGAAGTTGTTGGATGAGTCGTACTCGTCGGTCATCCGGCAGGCGTAGTGCTGCTCGTAGTTGTTAAAGCCCATGCCGAAGATCGCTATCGTCCACGGCACGAGAAAGAAGGTGACGAAGCCCGCGGGGTTCAGCCACGCCAGCAACGCGCTCGCCGCCCCGACTATGAGCATCGAGGTGAGGAAGCCCCTGGTCGGGCGCGACCTGGGCGCGCGCAGATACCAGATCAGGCTTTCGCCGTGCGCGAGCCAGGGAAAACTGGCCACGTAGTAAGCCTTACTCACGGGCCGGTCGGGCAGGCGCGCGCCCTGGAAGCCGTAGATGCTCGACCAGTCACGCCCCTTCGCGTCGAAGCGGTTGTTGTAGCGGTGGTGGCTCGCGACGTGATGAATCCTGTACGTTTCGAGCGGCACACCGTCCGAGAGGTGGCACATCCAGCCCAGCAACTCGTTCAGGAAGCGGCTGCGGAAGATCGCCAGGTGGACGTGATTGTGCTCGACCAGCCCGACCTCGCGCAGGAGCAGCAGGACGACGACCGCCAAGTACCACGGCCAGTGAAACACGAGCGCGCAGACTTGCAGCGTCAGGGTGAAGACGACCAACGCGACGGAGATGAGATCAATCGGGTAGCGGATGAGACGTGAGACGCGCATGGCTGTTCCTTATCGTCGGCGTTTTCGGCCTACGTCATCGAGCGCCTGTTACAAGGGGCCGTGCGCAAGGGAGTCGCCAAGCCAGCAGACTTCCGCGGCAGGCCCGCCCTCGCTCGGATGGGCACAGAATCTACGTGGAAACGGGCGGCGCGTCAATCATCTTGTGCGGACGTGCAGGGTCTATTCATTTTCGGCTATGCAACGGAAATCTCATGAATGCAACGCCCGACCTGACGCTAAGTTGTGGGTGCTCGGTTGAGCACCCCTATACCTTTGTTTCATCTGCGCAAGCGGCTGCCCTGTTTGGGAGAATGAATAGACCCTAGCGGACGTGGGCCGGCGCTTGAGTCACGGCCGCGGGATGACCGGCAGCATGACGAACGACGGGTGCGCGCGGTCGTGATAGACGGTGTTGTCGGCCGTCGTCTGCCGGCGTTGCTGTTGGAGCGGCTCGCCGGTGTTGGGGTTGATGTCGAAGCGCGGGAAGTTGCTCGAAGAGATGTCGAGGCGCAGGCGGTGGCCGCGCTTGAACAGGTTAGAAGTTGGATAGAGCGTGACGGTCACTTGATAAATCTCGCCGGGCTTCATCAGCTTCGCGTGTTCCAGCGAGTCGCGGTAGCGCGTGCGGATGATCGAGTCGCCGATGTTGAGATCGTAGCCGGCGGGAAAGTCCGGGTTGGGCGGATAAACGTCAACCAGCTTGGCCGTGAAGTCCGTGTCCGGCGCTGACGAGGAGACCCACAGCTTCACCTCGACCGGCCCCGTCACCTCCACGTCCTCCGTGAGCGGCGGCGTCTGGAAGACGAGCACGTCGTTGCGCACGGAGAGCGGCAGATCGTCCTTGCAGCCAACGACGTTCGGGCGACAGCGTTGATCCATCCCGCCCTGATCCATCAGCCCCGTGTGCGAAGAGATGTTGCCGCCGAGCGTCGGGACGGGATTCGCGGGGTCGAAGCGGTAGGTCGTGGACGAGGCGGCCGCCTGCGGCTTGTCGGGCGCGAGCGTCATGTCGGGTTGCAGATAGTAGGGCGTAAAGCGCGTGCGCGCGAGCGGGAACTCCTGCTCGTCGCGCCAGACGCCGCCGTGTTGCAGGCGGCCGTTCGCGGACTTGCGCCCGTCGCCGCCGCCCATGACAAAGATGCGCACGGGCGCGACCTTCTCCGCGCCGTTGTCCGCGCCCTTGAGCCAGCGGTCAAACCAGCGCAAGCGCCAGTCGTTGAAGTTGAGGGCCGCCTCGTGCGGAAACTCCACCTCGCCCGCGACGTTGCGCCCCTCGCCGCCGTGCGTCCACGGCCCGATGATGAGCCGCTGCGGCGCGCGCTTGGCTTTTGAAAGAGCCTGCCAGTTCATCCACACCTGCCGCGTCCACGAGTCGTACCAGCCGGTGACATGATAGACGGGGATGTCGGCGTAATTCTTCGTGTTGTCAATGACCGAGTAGCCGATCTGCTTCCAGTAGTCGTCATAATCGCCGTGCCGCATGGCTTCGATCAGCCAGTCCTCATACTCTGGCGCGTACTTGAAGACGGTCGTGCCCTTCTTAACGGGCAGCGTCCAGATGAACTGCTTGATGAGCGCGGCGTTCTGCTTCAAAGCTTGGCCGATGGCCGGGTTCTCAATCCCCTCCTTCGCGTCGGGGCCGGCGATGTTGTAAATCCAGTTGACGAAGCGCAGCTCGAACGCGCCGCCGTGGCGGAAGCCGGCGATGCCGACATTCGAGAGCGAGTCCACCGGAATGATCGTCGTCAGGTGCGGCGGGTTCATCTCGGCGGCGGCGTGCTGCGTGCCGCCGGGATAGCTTGTGCCGACCATGCCGGTCTTCCCGTTCGACCAGGGCTGCTGCGCGATCCACTCGATGGTGTCGTAGCCGTCGCGCCCGTCGTCGAGCATCATGCGCCACACGCCCTCGGAATGAAACCGCCCGCGCACGTCCGTCTTGACCACCGCATAGCCGTGCTGCACAAACCAGATCGCCTCGCGCACAGTGCCCGGCGCTTCCTTGTTGTAAGGCGTGCGTTCGAGGATGACCGGCAGCCTGTCCGCGACCGCCGCGCCGTTCTTCGCCGGCCGGTAGATGTCGGCCGCCAGGCGCACGCCGTCGCGCATCGGGATCATCACGTTCTTCTCGACCGCCACGTCAGGCGGGATGGTGGGCGCTTGCGGAGCGTTCTGCGCGTGGGCAACGTAGGCACAGAGTAAGAGCAGCAGGCTCGCCGCGAGTTGGCGCAGGAAGGTAGAGTTATTCCTCGTGTTCATCTTAGACCCCGTGGTGGTTTGGTTTTTTGTGCGGCGAAAATTTACCACAAAGACACGAAGACACGAAGATCAGCTTCGATCTTCGTGTCTTCGTGTCTTTGTGGTTAAACCGCCGCGTCAGGCGCTGGCACGCATGGCGTAGCGACCCAATTTTAGTTGCAGCCCGCGCCGTGTGACGCCGAGGTCGCGGGCGGCGCGCGAGATGTTGCCGCCGTGTTTGCGCAGCGCGGCGGCGATCATCTGGCGTTCGAGTTCTTCGACCGCTTCGGGCAGGTTCAGGTCTTCGGGGATGCCGCCCGCGATGACGCCGAAGGGCGAGCCGCCCTCGCCCGTGTGCGGCGTCGAGGTGCGCTTGAGTTCGGGCGAGAGGTGTTCCGGCGTGATGACCGCTGCGTCCTCCGCCCGCGCCACGATCCGCTGCACCTCGTTGAGCAGTTGGCGGACGTTGCCGGGCCAGTCCGAGACCATCAATAAGTCCATCGCTTCGGGCGAGATGCGTATCTCGCCGCGCCCGAACTTGGCGGCGTAGTGGTTGACGTAGTAGTTGACGATGGTCGGAATCTCGCTGCGCCGTTCTCTAAGCGGCGGCACTCGCAGGCGGATGACGTTCAGCCGGTAGTAGAGGTCTTCGCGGAAGCGCCCGTCCCGCACCATCTCTTCTAAGTCCGTGTTCGTCGCCGCGATGATCCGCACGTCCACTTTCGTCGGCCGCTGCTCGCCCAGGGGTTGAATCTCGCCCTCTTGGAGAAAGCGCAGCAGCTTCGGCTGGATGTCTAACGGCAAATCGCCGATCTCATCCAAGAACAGCGTGCCGCCGGCCGCCGCCCGAATCACGCCCGGCGAGTCCGAGACCGCGCCCGTAAACGCCCCGCGCCGGTAGCCGAACAAATAAGCGTCACTCAACTCCTTGGGCACGGCCGTGCAGTTA